>Ga0209909_100048_pt1 | contig 274706 bp, 251 predicted proteins | sample FECB22metaG_FD_188302 | JGI IMG/M metagenome (GOLD analysis project Ga0209909, IMG submission 188302) | Cyanobacterial communities from the Joint Genome Institute, California, USA - FECB-22 (SPAdes) (version 3) | ecosystem: Environmental > Aquatic > Thermal springs > Hot (42-90C) > Microbial...
CCGAAGGCGCGCTGGATGCCGGTCTGGACCATGCGCGTGCCCCAAAGCAAAAGGGCGATGTGGCCGGCCAGAGCGACGAGGCCGAAAATAAGCGCCATGATGGTCCTCCATATGCCTGCGATGCCCGCAGGGTGGCCGGTTGAATTGTGTGGTTCTCACTCAAACGCGACACATATTGTTTCGGAAAAGGCCCCGGACGAGGGATCCTCCGGGGGCAAGGCGAGCGTGACGAGAAGGCTTTTACGCTTCTGGTCGAATATGCTCACAAGATGGGACCAATCAACTCCGATTGAGCGAATGAATTGTGCCAGAAATACAATGCAACGTAAAGGCTGCAACGTCATTGAAGTCGTTGGAAGGTTGAGTAAAAGAGCAGAGGTTGGGGGGAGAATTTCGGAGGCACGGAAGACCTGCACATGCGTCGCGCCCCGATGGAGAAGGCTTAGATCCGACAGCCTGTCACCGTATCGGCGCTCATGGCTTTAATTCAAGATCGCTCTGCGATTGAGATTACGAAAACAATCTGACACTCTAAATGGATCATGACGTCACAGAAAGATGGCAAGAAGCCTACACCCTCCAACTCAAAGCACCTGCTGAAACAGCTCGCGCGTACGCCGGAAAAGCTGTTTGCGAACGCATTCAGGAACCAATATGGCGCACTTTGCTTTCGCTACGCCGATGATGGCCATGCGATCGAGATCCTCGTGATTACCTCGCGTGAGAGCGGGCGGTGGATCATTCCAAAGGGCTGGCCAATGAAAGGCAAGGCGCCCCATGAGGCTGCAGCGATCGAAGCCTGCGAGGAGGCTGGTGTTCGCGGCAAGGTGGCAAAGATGCCCGTCGGCCGCTACACATATCTGAAGGAACTTGACGACGGTAAAGTCGTCCCTTGTGTCGTCGAGATGTTCCAGATTGAGGTGAGGGAGGTCAAGGCTGCCTTCAAGGAACAGGGTCAGCGTCGGCTCGACTGGGTTAGCCCTGACGAGGCGGCTCGCCGTGTTCGCGAAATCGAACTAAAATCCTTGCTGGTCAATTTTAAGCCTCTGGACAAGCAAGCGCGCCGAAGGAAGTGAAGGCGTCTGACATATGAGGGGGGCGCACCGGCTTTGTTAGAGCAAGTCACTAGGTCGCGTGGTTGCTTTTGACCTTGATAACGTTTTCTTGATTGTTGCAACGAATCTGGGCGCGTCCGCGTCGGCAAGCAGTCCGATCAGTTCGCGCAATTCAGATTGTCGGATATGGGTCGAGGCATCCTTTGCTGGCAGCCAGAGACATTGTCTCTTACCTTCCGGCCGAAAGCTCCCGGACTCGCTTTCGACGAATAGCAGATGAACCAATACTGTCAGCGGGCTCCAGGGCGAGCTCTTACGATAGGTATAATGGCCGAGCGGCGTCTTGCTGATGCGACCCGTAACACCTGCTTTCTCCAGTGCATGTCGTTGGGCGCACCGGTATAGCAGCTCGTGTTTGCGGATATCGCCTTTAGGGATGGCCCAATGGTCTGTGTCGCCACTCGAAATGAGCAGCACTTCGATGTCTCCGTCTGTACCGATACGCCAGCAGATCGCACCGCACTGGCCAGCCCTTCGAAACGAAAGAGCGTCAAGCGCCTCGGCACCTCTCACAAATTCAGACGAATAGGATCCCATCGATTTTACCTCGTGGGCGAAAGGGTAGGGCGACACTCAGATTTGGAAACCCGGAATAAACTAAGCTGGCTTCAGGCTTGCCTTAGTCCCCGTTCTTTTTCGAATTCGTCTGTGAAATCTGTGAGTGGATCATCCCTCATTCCGCTGAGGGGTGTTGAAGTGGCGCTGGCACTCGCTGGCGATAGCTCCTTTGCCGACCTTTTGCCGCCTTCAACCTCGAGAGTATAGGCAATAGGCACATCTGGCCGCAGATGAGGGAGCTTCACCTTCAGCACTTCACTGAGATGCACGAAAACATCTGGGCTGCCGTCGTCAGGCCTTATGAAGCCATAGCCCTTGCTCGCGTCGAACCACTTGACCTTGCCTGTTGCCATTTAGTTACCCATATTGGTTTTCGTGTCGCGGTCAGTCAGCAGGACTTGGCCTACTCGCATCAAACTTGCGTGCAGCGTTCAGGCGCTCTTGCATTTCTTTTCCTGCCTTGAAAAACGGAACCCACTTTTGTTCGATGAAAATCGAGGTGTTCGTTTTGGGGTTTCTGCCTGATTTTGGTGGGCGATGGCGGATACTGAACGCACCGAATCCTCGCAGCTCAACCCTGTCGCCGCGCATCAGGGCTTCAGACATTTCCTCCAGGATTGCATCGACAATCTTTTCCGCATCGTTGAGATGCAGAAAGGGCCTGCGGCTCGAAATCAGTTCGATAAGCTCGGATTTGATCATGTCCTGGTTAAAGGCCCGGAATTTGAAGTTTGACAACGTGGATGGCAAACCGCCATCACATCGGATGCGGAAAGCCGCAGTGCGCTCTCTTAGAATTTCCAGCTAATCGAAAAATTTGCAAGAGATCACGCAGCTCAGCTTTCTGAAAACTCCGCAATTTTGACCGAGATTTCCCGGCTTGTTCCTCCCCTCTACCACCTAAGCAACAGCGGGTCGTTTGCTGCTGATCAATCTTGTAAATCACTGAATTTATATCAAAGCTCTTCCCAATCTGCCTTTAGAGCGACGGCAGCATTGCCGGACCTATTGGCTTGCGAGCCGATTGTATTGCCCCAGTTCCCTGCAGCACCCTCGATGCTCGAAGTCTTGGCTCGAATCGGATCTGCTAATATAGTGATGCGAGATCTCCAGAGGTTCAATGGCCAGTCAAAAGCCTCACCTTGCGCGCCTTGCTCTTCACACAGAGTCGATGCTGCATGGCGGGTCCGCTGCACAGGTTGGCGCGCTCTGCTTCCGCGCCTCCGACGTGGGACAGGTCGAGATTCTGTTGATTACCACACGCGAGACGCATCGCTGGACCATCCCCAAAGGCTGGCCGATCAAAGGACTAAAGCCCCATGAAGTCGCGGAACGAGAGGCATGGGAGGAAGCTGGCATCAAAGGTAGGGCGAAGAAGAAGCCTTATGGATATTATACCTATTTGAAGCGGCTTGCTGACGACCGAACGATCCCATCGGTCGTTGAGGTCCATGTTCTTGAGGTCAAGGAGGCCTGTAACAACTTTCCCGAAATCGGCCAGCGGACTTTGATCTGGCTATCGCCGATCGACGCGGCATTGCAGGTTCAAGAGCCCGAATTGAAAGGCCTGCTAGCAGGCTTTGAAAATATGTGGGCTGATGACAGGCGCTTGAAATCCGTCAATTCGTAAGGTTTTGACGCAGTTCTTTCCATTTTGAAGCCGGTGAAACTGAGACCGATCGCTAATCCCAATTGCGATCTGGTGAGATGTGGCCGTCCGGATCAGACGATAGTGCGCCGACAGATATCGTAAATCAGATGGCGACCAACCCGATTTCCATTTTTCCAGCATTCAGCCAGGAAAGCTTCAAAATACAATGGCGATGTCGAGTTCAGCGATACCCGGTTTCTGTCTCGATGTGCATTGGACGTAAGCCAATTCGCGATGCTACGGCGCTCGTATCCTGTTCGCCTTGCGATCTCGCTGTAGGTGAGGCCCTGCTGCCGCAATGCTTGAGGTGTGTCGAATATTTCCTGACGAGATTGCCTGTGCGCCAAGCGGGCGCGGCGCTGTTGTGACCTGGCGCTGGCGATAGCATCTTCGGAGAGAATGGGTCGAACATTCGCGTGGCCGTAAACGCTCATCTGCTCCTTGATTGCCTCCCTGAGATTTTGCACCAGATGAAAACGGTCAGTCACTTGCCAGGCCTGCGGTGTGCCCTCCCGGGCTGCCTGGGCATACAATCCACAGCGATCTCGGCTCACGATCTCGATCGTCGGACGCTCTTGCAACCACGCTTTTGTGCTCTCGACGCTGCGACCCTCCAGAACATCGACGACCGAATGGCGCTCAAGATCGACCATGATCGTCCTGTACCGTGAGGAATGCCGCCAACTCCAATCATCAATGTCCACAACCTGAATAGTGTCCTTTTGTATGGACGCCGGATTACTGCGCTTCAATTGCTGCAAGATCGTGTCGTCGCTGACCGGCATGCCGAGCCGATGCATCAAGTGCTCTCCCGGACGACCGCCCATCTTGTGGCCAACCAAGCCCACAATCTCAGCCATCCTCGTCGCACATATGGTGCAGCAATCTCGGGCAGCCTGTCGGTGAAGGTCCGTCGCCCGCATTTCCGTTGTCTATCTCGCGGCCTAAACGATTTCGTCGCGACCACCGTCGCCGGTTTTTGTGCGGCCGAGATCGATCAAGATCGATGGCATTGTCGTCCCGTCCTTAGGTATGAAGATTCTTCCTCACTGATCTTCTCGCGCCGCAACGACGCCATCTCACTGCGACGCAGTCCATCTGCGCCGAAGGCGACCATCGGGCTCACCGGGTCGCGCAGGCTGCCGCTGCGGCAAGTGGCCGGCGGGGCCAATGATGTCGGCCGGTAGCGCCGTCTTGTTCTTGCGACGACGTGTCGTGGCGCGGAACGGATCTCCAGCCGTATGGGCACTTTCAGGGCCGGGGAGGCGAAGGCGCCGTCGAGGCCGTGCCATTTCGTCAGCGTCGACTAAGAAGCCCGGCAATGAACCTGGTCGATGATTGCGGGCAGCGTTCTTACTTTTGTAGTTCTGGTGCCACTTGCGACATAATTCTGGAATTTCTTCATACCGCTCTCCTGTCGCTATTTGCATCCTTTCAAGATCCGGGCAGATCGGGATGAACGCAAATTCGGAGTACCTCCGTCAAGAAGCCACCTCATTCAAGTCGTATTTCATCTCCATGATGCATAAACTCAGCATAGGGTTCACAACCGACGAGGAACAACGATGAAGAAAGTCATGATCACAGCGGGGCTGCTGGCACTTTTAGGCGTGAGTTCTGAAGCTCACGCCGTCGGTTGCATCAGTGGCGGCGCAGCTGGTGCAGTCGCCGGACATTATGCCGGACACCATGCTGTGCTCGGTGCTGTCGGCGGCTGCATTGCCGGACACGAAATGCACAAGAAGCAAGTCGCCGCAAGGAAACTGAAGCAGCAACAAGACCAACAACAGAACTTAAAGCCCGCGCAATAGTCGGAGTGATTGGTAAGCAATATCACCATACTCTCGAACTCCAATGCGTTGATGCGGTGGGGGAGTGATTGCCGTGCGTTTCAAGACGCATGGCGGTTGTAGGGCCCTTCACCTTTCGTGAGATGAATTGAAGCCTCTTGCCACAAAGAGAATAGACGACCTGGTGATCCCACCATTCGGTAAGGCGTCGTGCAATACTTCTAGGATCGTCCAGCTTGATCCGTATCAGAAGATCCGCGATTGAGCCTTCCATTGCATGGATGGCCGTCTGTGTTTGAGCCTGGCCCACTAAATTCAATCTGGCTCCGGGCGTCAATTTTAGAAACGCCTGGCATCCTGCAATCGGGTCTGCGTGTGTGGGAGCAGTTTGTCTGCTCGGAGGCAACACGCTCTACCTCACTGACTAGCGCGGTAACAAGGGTTGTCGACCATCCCGTCTATCTGCCACCGAACGGCGTACCGGAAGCTTTCCGTTTCCTTGGTCACGGTACGATCGCAAGTCTGCCCGTGCCGCTTGCAGCTGCCATCGTCATCATCGCGGCTGCCGCGGTCGTCTTTGCCCGCGCGCGGTTCGGCCGCGTTGTCCTGTCGATCGGCATCCAGCCGGGCGTCGTGCGCTACTCCGGCATCGCGGCTTCCGCCTATATAGCGGCCACCTTCGTGCTCGTCGGTTTGATTGCAGCCGTCGCCGGCCTGATCCTGACTTCGACCGTCACCGTCTACATCCCGTCTTCGGGCAATGCATTTCTGCTGAATGCCATCGGTGCAACCTTCATTGGCACGACGCTCAGCCCACTCCGGCGGCCGAACGTCGGCGGCACCGTCTTCGGCGTGCTGTTGCTCAGCATCGTGGCCAATGGGCTACCGCTGACCGATCTGAATTTCTATTGGCAACAGGTCGGGACGGGGACCCTGATCTTTGCCGTGCTGCTTCTCAGCTTCATCAATCGGAGAGCAACTGGCGGCGCGTGAAGGAAGCTGTCGCGGATGGCAGAACGTAGTTCGTCCCAACAGAGAGTAGAGGGAATCAAAGGCGATAACCGGTATATGGCTTACAAGGGACTTTGCCGCCTGAATGCTTCACCTTCAATCCACTCCATAAAACGCCGGGACTAAGCATCTAGAACCTTTCGGGGCTAGGAGAATCAGCGGACGGTGGCGCTTTCTCAGCGAATATTACCAATAATGCGAGATTACATTAGCGAAGTCGAATAAATTGCGCTACGCAGTCGACGGAATTTTGGTGGTATCCCAGTGGTATCTTAACCGGAAACGAGCGATAGAGTAGCTCCGGGAAATGTAGTTATCTCTCTGATATTATTTGTCAAAGCTTGCGGTCAGAAGACTTTGCCTTTGTATTTCCTGTCTGCAGGAGGGACAGAGCAGAGATCGTGCACGAGCCGAAGCTGATGCCATGGGGCAATCGGGCGGCGCAGATCCGTGATCCCGAGGGAACGCTCGTCAGCCTCTACACGCCGGTTACAGACTTTGCCAAGCAGCGCTTCGCGGCGCGTTGACTGTCCAAATCCCGTCGTCTTGTCGACGGAGTGAACTGGCCAACCGATCACGATATCTGCATATCTGTCATGTTCCTCTGGCAGATTCGAGATCATCTTTGAGTGCGGCAAGCAAGATCACGCGATGCTGCGTCGCGTCGATTTGTATCTGCCGAATGTGCACTTTCGAGTGGTTCGGCAGTGAGAATTGAGTATTGTCGCTTGCAACGGCTCGCCGCGATTTGGCGGTGAGGCTGCCTTTGAAAGCAAGGCCTGTTGTTGATAGGTGAGGAAAGACGATGACGACTGATATTAACGGTTTTGCCGGACGCCTGAAGCGCCGCGAGAACGGCGGCATGATCTCCGGCTGGGTCGGCATACCCGACCCGATGCTCGTCAACCATCTGGCACAGGAAGACTTTGATACCGTTGTGCTCGATATGCAGCATGGCATGTGGGACCTGACGTCGGCCGCCAATGGTATCGCCTATGTGCGGCTGGCCGGCAAGCCGCCGATCGCCCGCATTCCGGTCGGCGATTTCGCTTCCGCCTCGCGGCTTCTGGACGCCGGTGCTTCCGCCATCATCGCTCCGATGATCAATTCCGCTGATGACGCCCGTGCGCTCGTGAAGGCAACAAAGTATCCGCCGCTCGGCGAGCGCAGCTGGGGGCCGTCGCTGGCGATCAATCATTTTGGCCTGCCAGCCGAAGATTATCTGCAAACCGCCAACAGCCTGACCGTCACCATTGCCATGGTGGAAACCCGAACCGCCCTCGACGCGATCGACGAGATCCTTGCTGTCGATGGTATCGACGGCATCTTTGTCGGTCCGTCCGATCTTTCCATCGCGCTTTCGAACGGCGCCCGCCTTGCGCCTGACAGCCCCGCGATCGATCAGGCGCTTGCAACCGCGCTTGCGCGCTGCCGCGCTCACGGCAAGGTGATATGCGCCTTTGGCGGCGATGGCGCCCGCGCCGGAGAATATCTGAAGCTCGGTCTTGATCTCGTCATCGCGGGTACGGAAACGGCGCAACTGCGTGCGGGAGCCCGGTCGGCTATTCAGGCCGCGCGAAAGATCGCCGATCAAAATTGATTGGTTCAGAGGCATGTCCGGAAGCATCTCCGGACATGCCAATGCGCTATCTGCGATGTCGTTTAACTGCGTCGGAACGACTGATATCGATCAGAGCGATAGATCCCAAGGCTCCCGCGAGCCAGCTTGGGCGACAGGCGACGAACCGTGTCAGGGTACGAGCTTCACGTAGCAGGGATTGTACTGGTTCCAGCCGCAGTCCTCACCGCGGGCTTTAGCAGGCGTGATTACATTTTGCGTTGCGATCAGCACCAGTGCAAAGGCGATGACGGCCAATACGGTCTTGGTATATTTGTCCATGAATTTCCCCCATTGATGGAATAATAGGCGAGACACACCTTAAAATTGCCTTCCTGAATGCCGTGTGAATATTTGTGCCTAAGGGCACAATTCTGATCCCGCGTAACCGGTATCGAAGCGGCGTCCAATGGGCATCTAGCCCTCCCATTTTGCCTGCAGCCCGTGCTTGCATCGTCGCGTGGCTGCGGGCATTCTCAGGCTGATACGTCGGAGCGGAATAATTTGTCGAAGGTGCATGGATTGACTGTAGGGCGCGGCTTGCGGCGTGAGGTGGGCCAGCGCGTGACCCTGCGAACCGTTGCGACGGCGCTCGGCCTGTCCGTCACGACAGTCAGCCGCGCTCTGAAGGAAGGCCCCGAGGTCAATCGGGAGACGATCGAGCTGGTCAAGCGCGTTGCCCGGGAGCTCGGCTATCGGCCCAATCTCGGCGGCATCAACCTTCGCACTGGCAAGACCCACGCCATCGGCATCGTGCTGCCTTTCGGGCGCGAAGGTGAGATGAATATCGTCGTTGCCTCGCTGATCGAAGGTGCCTCTCGCTTTATGAAGGCGCGCGGGTATCGAACTACGATCGTGCCGCAATTGCAGGCAGACGATCCGCTCGCGACGGTACGCGACATTGTCGAGGAAGGCTCGGTCGATGGCGTCATCATCACGCATACGACCCCGCAGGATGATCGCGTCAAATATCTGCTCGAGGTCGGGATGCCCTTCGTCACCTTCGGCCGCACGGAGCTCTTGAGCGCTCATCCGAGCATCGATCTCGATCATGAGGTCATCGGCGCGGCAGCCGCGCGCCTGTTGCTGGATGCAGGCCACGCTATGCCGTTGCTGATCGCCCCTAGCAGCCAATTCACCTATAGCCTGCAGTTCGTTCGCGGTTGGCGCAGGACTTTTGTCGAGCGCGATTTCCGTGTCCCGGACAGCTTCATCCATTTTACGGCAGTGACGCCCGACAATGGGCGCGAGATGGCCAAACGCGTTGCGGCATCGCATCCGGAGGCGACTGCCGCCTTTGTGGCAAGCGAAGAGGCAGCGCTCGGATTTCTTGCGGGCCTCCGTGATGTCGGACGCCAGGTCGGCAAGGATTTCGCCCTGATCACCTATGGCGGTACGGCGCTCCCCGATTTCTTCAATCCGCCGCTCAGTACTTTTTACTACTCGAACCATGCCATAGGCGAGCGATTGGCTGCCTTTCTGCATCGGGCGATCGCCGGCGAAAACCCGGCCGATCTGCGAGACGTCGTTCGCGCCGAGTTCGTGGATCACCAGAGCCAGCTACTTCCCGGTTGAAAGATGCTGAAATTTGCAGCATGAGCAGAGCCTCCGAACGTATTCGTAACGTTACGAATTTGCGTATGCGGCCATGGAATCCGTAGAAGCTCCCTTTAAATAGCCAGTTGACAGCATCGCGCTTTCTGGGAATCGTAACGTTACAAATCGTCAATTTATGACGAAAGAGACCCTTAGGGGGTGATGTAAGCGCGAGGGCCATGCTGTGGGCAGGGCCGCATTCCAGTGAGGATGTCGTGAGCAACGGTTTACTTTTTTTCGGATCGCCAATTTGGACCTTCAACTGGAACCCGCCCTACCAGGCACCGCTCAGGCGGCTTGCGCGTACAGGCTGCCAGGGTTTCGAGCTGACCGCCTGGTCGGTGGATATGCTTGCTTATTATACGCCGGAGACCATTCGCGAACTGAAGACGATTGCCGACGGCGAGGGACTGGTTCTCACCAACTTCTTCTTCAACCTGCCGTTCAGCCGCGCGCTCGGTGCCAAAGTATCCACCGTCGATCTCGACGGGTACAGGCGTGGAATGGAGGTCGCCGCCGCGATCGAGACGCCGATCGTCACCAGCATGACGCCCTATCCGTTTCAGTCCGAGGTCAGGCCGATCCTGCAGCGGCCGATTTCGCAGGAATGGGGTGCCGCGGTCGAGCCGCAATGGGATTGGGAGGGCGAATATGATGCCGTGGTTGATGGTTTCGCCAGGGCTTGCGAGATTGCGGCGTCGGCGGGTCTCAAGGTTGCGATCGAGCCGCATCCCTATCGTTGGGTCAGTTCCGGCCAGGGCATGCTGCGGCTGATCGAGCGCACGGGTGCATCCAATCTCGGTCTGAATTTCGATCCGAGCCACCTCTTTCCGGCCGGTGACATGCCGCATTATGTCGTCCTGGCGCTCGGCGACCGCATCTTCAACACGCACTTCTCCGACAATGAGGGCCATACCAACGCCCACTGGCGGCCGGGCCGCGGCAAGATCGACTGGAAGGCGATCTTCGCGGCACTCAAGGCGATCGGCTATTCCGGACCCATCACGCTGGAGCTGGAAGATGCGCCGGGCGCATCGCATTGGACGCATTTTCGCGAAGCGACACCGGAATTCGACGACGAGATGCGACGCGGCATGAGCTATCTGCGCGCCGCCGCCGCCGAGCTTGATATCAGCATTTCCTGAGAGGTAACCCAATGAGCAACGAGCCCATGAAAGTCGGCATCGTCGGCGCCGGCAATATCAGCGCCACCTATGTCGCAACCCTGCACATGTTCGATTTCATCCGTGTGAAGTCGATCCACGATCTCCATGACGCCTCGGCACGGAAACTCGCGGAGCAGTTCGGTGTCGAAACCGTGGCGCTCGATGCCATGCTTGCCGATCCGCAGATCGGCCTCATCATCAACCTGACGACGCCGGTTTCGCATCATGCCATCAGCAAGAGGGCACTGCTTGCCGGCAAGCACGTCTATTCGGAAAAGCCGCTTGGCGTCTCGATGGTCGAGGCGGAGGAACTGATGTCGATCGCGCGGGCGGCCGGGCTGCGGCTCGGCTGCGCCCCCGATACGTTCCTCGGCGGCGGTCATCAGTTGACGCGACGTCTGCTTGACGAAGGTCGCATCGGCAAGACGATTTCGGCTACCGCCATGCTGCTCCTGCCCGGTCATGAGCACTGGCATCCGAATCCTGGCTTCTTCTATGGCCGTGGCGGCGGCCCGATGCTGGATGTCGGCCCCTATTACGTCACGAACCTCATTGCGCTGCTCGGTCCCGTGCGCGAAGTGTTCGGGACCGCGAAGGTCACCCGCATCGAGCGTCAGGTGAAGACCGATCCGCATCGCGGCGAGACGATCAAGGTACTGGTGCCGACGCATCTGACCGGGGTTATGGAATTCCACAGCGGCGCGACCGTCACCATCGCCACCAGCTTCGACGTCATCAGGCACAAGCACAATCAGATCGAGCTTTACGGTTCCGAAGGCAGCATGGTGACGCCCGACCCCAACAATTTCAGCGGTAAGGTCGAGATATTCCGCGATGGCGACGATGCCTGGAGGGAGATTGCGGTCGATCATCCCTATACGGAGGGTGTGCCGGGTCATCTCGGCCTGCGCGGCCTGGGTGCGGCCGAAATGGTGGATTCCCTGCGTTCGGGGCGACCGCAGCGGGTCTCGTCGGAGCTGGCCTTCCATGCCCTCGAGGTCATGACGGCATTCGAACGCTCGGCCCAGTCGCGCGGCGTGGTTGCAATCCACAGCAGTTGCGGTCGTCCCGATCCGATACCACGCACGGCAAATGAGGGACGTTTCTCATAAGCCGCGCTGGCGGTAACAGGAAAATGCAGTCCTTTTGGACTGCGGGCTTGACGAAGGGGCAGTGCCTGAGGAAGCATTGCGTCTGCTGCAGGGAACGGAGGCTCTGTTGCACGGTTTTGGAGGACCATGGATTCGGCATCCGATGTCTGGAGACGGCGGCGGCTGAACACAGGCGTTGGAGAACGCCGTCAAAGGAGGAGGAACGCATGCGCAAATTGATGATGGCATTCGTCGGCGCCACGGCGCTGGTCGCGGCGAGCGTGACAGGCGCTCTGGCCGAAGGCAAGAAAGCCGAAGTCCTGCATTGGTGGACGTCCGGCGGTGAATCCGCCGCCGTGAAGGAACTGGCCAAGGCCTTCAACGCCGCCGGCGGCGAGTGGGTGGATACCGCGATTGCCGGTTCCGGTTCGACTGCGCGTCCGATCGGCATCAACCGCATCATCGGCGGCAACCCACCGACAGCCATGCAGTTCAATACAGGTACGCAGATGAACGAGCTGGCCCAGCAGGGCCTGCTGCGACCGCTCGACGATCTCGCCAAGGAGCAGGATTGGAAATCGGTACTGACTCCGGCCTTCTACCAGGCCATTCAGTTTCAGGGCCATATCTATGGCGCGCCGATCAACGACCACGGCCAGAACTGGCTGTTCTACTCCAAGCCCGTCTTCGCCAAGGCAGGCGTGACCGAGGAGCCGAAGACCTGGGATGAGATGTTTGCCGCGCTCGACAAGATCAAGGCCGCCGGCCTGATACCCGTTGCCGTCGGCGGCCAGCCCTGGCAGCTGCAGTTGATGTTCAATGCCATCCTTCTCGGTGAGGGCGGCAAGGATCTCTACGGCAAGGTCTGGAAGGATCTCGACACCGACGCCGTCAAGTCCGACAAGTTCAAACACGTCGCCGAGGTCTTCGCCAAGCTGCGCAACTATCAGGACCCGGGCAGTCCGAACCGCGACTGGAACGTTGCAACCGGCATGCTGATCGACGGCAAGGCCGGCATCCAGTTCATGGGTGATTGGGCCAAGGGCGAATTCATCCATGCCGGCCTCGTCGCCGATAAGGATTTCGGCTGCATCCTCGGGCCGGGCGAATCCAACTTCATGATGGGCGGCGACATCTTCGTCTTCCCGGTCCTGAAGGACAAGACGGCCACCGACGCCCAGACCCTGTTGGCAACAGTCATCATGTCCAAGGAAGGGCAGATCGCCTTCAACTCCAAGAAGGGCTCGGTGCCCGTGCGTCTCGACGTCGATACGTCGAAACTCGATGCCTGCGCGCAGAAGGGCCTCACCGCACTCAAGGACCCGAGCCGCCAGATTCTGACCTCCGACGTCTTGACGCCGCAGGACGTCGTCCAGACGGAAGGCGATCTTATCGCCCAGTATTGGACCACCCCCAGCATGACCGCCGATCAGTTCGCCGATCAGTTCGCCAAGGTCATCGATCAGGCGAAATAAGCTTCAATCGACATCCATGCGGCGGCAGGTTCGCCTGCCGCCGGTTCTCATGAATGCTGAGGAGGAGCGCGCCTATGAGCACACCCGAAACGAGCGCCGCCGCTGTCGGCGCGACTGTTGCCCCCAGGGGTGCAACCCGCAAGCGGATGCATTTCTCACCCTATCTGGCGTTGTTGCCGGCCTTTGTGATCGTGCTTTTGGCCTATGTCGTCACGGTCGTCTGGAATATCTGGATATCGTTCACGGACAGCAAGGTTCTGCCGGTCAATATCTTTGTCGGCACCAAACAATATGAACGATTGTTCGACACCGCGCGCTGGCTGATTTCGTTGCAGAATGTCGTGGTCTTCGGCGTGCTCTTCATTGCAGGCTGCCTGATCCTCGGCTTTCTTCTCGCCGTCGCGCTCGATCAGAAAGTCCGCTTCGAAAACACCTTTCGCACGATCTTTCTCTATCCTTTCGCGATGTCCTTCATCGTGACCGGGCTTGTCTGGCAGTGGATCATGAATCCGACGCTCGGTCTGCAGAAGGTCGCTGACAGCATCGGCTTTACCTGGTTCCGCTTCGACTGGATCGTCCAGAGCGATCTGGCGCTTTATGTCATCGTTCTTGCCGGCATCTGGCAGTCTACCGGCCTTGTCATGGCGATCATGCTGGCGGGACTGCGCGGCATCGACCGCGAGCTTTGGAAGGCGACGCGCATCGACGGTATCCCCAGCTGGCGGGTCTATCTTCACATCGTCATTCCGATCCTGAGGCCAACCATCATCACCGCCAGCGTTCTTCTGGCGATCGCCGTCGTCAGGGTCTATGAACTGGTGCTCGCGACAACGGGCGGCGGCCCCGGCATATCGACCGAAGTGCCCGGGAAATTCATCATGGATTACCTCTTTGGGCGCGGCAATATCGGCCTTGCGACCGGGGCATCCACGGTCATGTTCGTCACCGTGGTCATCGTTGTGACGCCCTGGCTCTATTTTGAATATTTTCGCGAAAAGCCGAGGGGGAACTGATGACGACGCCATCTTCCGTCACTAGTGCCATGCAGGGGCCAACCGGGCGCAAGCCGCAGCATCTGACCCCTGGCCGCATCGGGCTTTATCTCTTTCTTATCATAGCGGCACTGTTCTTCCTGCTGCCGCTCTACGTGATGCTCGTCACCTCGTTCAAATCCATGCCGGAGATACGGCAGGGCAATATCTTCGCCTTCCCGCAGATGTGGTCGGCCGATGCCTGGGTGCAGGCCTGGAGCTCGGCCTGCACCGGGCTCGAATGCGGCGGCATCAGCGTCGGATTCTGGAATTCGGTGAAGATCCTGATCCCGAGCATGATCCTGTCGATCCTGATCTCGTCGCTGACTGGCTATGCGCTGTCCTTCTGGCGGGTCAAAGGGGCAAATGTGCTGTTCGCCGTCCTTCTGCTCGGCGCCTTCATCCCCTATCAGGTGTTCATCTATCCGCTGGTGCTGATCTATCGCGATATCGGCATCTATTCGACGCTGCCCTGCATCATCATCACCCACACGGTCTTCGGCCTGCCTGTCCTGACGCTGCTGTTCCGGAACTATTATTCGAGCCTGCCGATGGAACTGTTCAAGGCGGCCCGCATCGACGGGGCGGGGCTTTGGCAGATCTTCTTCCTGCTGATGATCCCGATGTCGATCCCGATCCTTGTGGTGGCGTCGATCCTGCAGGTGACCGGCATCTGGAACGACTTCCTGTTTGGCGTCGTTTTCGCCGGCCGGGAAAATTTTCCCATGACGGTGCAGCTCAACAATATCGTCAACTCCACCCAAGGGGAGAAGCTTTACAACGTCAACATGGCGGCAACCATTCTCACCGCCCTGGTTCCGCTGATCGTCTATTTCGGTTCGGGTCGCTGGTTCGTGCGCGGCATCACCGCCGGCGCAGTCAAGGGATAGCTCATGGCCAATGTTTCCATTCGCGAACTTGCGATCGATTTCGGCAGCGTCAGTGTCCTGAAATCGCTCAATCTCGAGGTGAAGTCCGGCGAGTTCATCGTCCTGCTCGGCCCGTCCGGCTGCGGCAAGTCGACCCTCCTCAACGCGATCGCCGGGTTGACCGATATCACCGATGGCCAGATCTGGATCGGCGACAAGAACGTCACCTGGGAGGAGCCGAAGGACCGCGGCATCGGCATGGTCTTCCAATCCTATGCGCTCTATCCGACGATGACGGTAGAAGGAAATCTCTCCTTCGGTCTGCGCATCGCCGGCATGGCGAAGGAGGAGATTGCCGAACGCGTCAACCGCGCCGTGCAGATCCTGCAGATCGACCCCTTGCGCAAGCGCCGACCGGGAGAGCTCTCCGGTGGCCAGCGCCAGCGCGTCGCGATCGGCCGTGCCCTGGTGCGCGATGTCGATGTCTTCCTGTTCGACGAGCCGCTCTCCAATCTCGACGCCAAGCTCAGGACCGAGCTGCGCGTCGAGCTGAAGCGCCTGCATAGCGGCCTCGGCTCGACGATGATCTATGTGACGCACGATCAGATCGAAGCGCTGACGCTGGCCGATCGCATTGCCGTCATGAGCGGCGGCGTCATCCAGCAATTCGCCTCGCCGAAGGAGATTTATCGCCGCCCGGTCAATCGTTTCGTGGCGGGTTTCGTCGGCTCGCCTTCAATGAACTTCCTGTCTGGGCAGGTAACGAGCAACGGCGGCGTACCGGCTTTCACACTGCCCGATGGCCGCAAGATCGATCTCAACGGCTACGAATTCTCAGGCACGCCCGGAGACGGCCGCAAGGCAACGCTCGGGGTGCGGCCGGAACAGATGCAGTTCCAGCCCGCCAGCGATCGCGCTTCCAGCCTGCCGGCCACTTTTACCATTGTCGAGCCCATGGGCTCGGACAATTTGATCTGGGGCCAGGTCGGCAAGGAGACGATGTCTGTGCGTATCGATGCCGACGAGGATGTCGCGCTCAACAGCGAGCAGCCGGTCTATTTTCAGCCGGCGCTCGCATCGTTGTTCGGCGAGGACGGGCAGCGTCTGTGAGATAGGTTGTCGCGCGCCGGACCAAGCGCGCGGCGCAATTTTCATGCCCTGACTTCGAAAACCATGTTGAATGGCGTTTCGGTCGCCTTGCGGAAGTGCGAATAGCCCGCATCCATGGCGACCTTGCGCAGTTTCAACTCGCCGGCTTGCGCACCCAGGCCGAGCCCGACTTCCTGGGACAGCGAGGCCGGCGTGCAGATCATCGTCGATGCGCCGTAGAAGACGCGGCCGACCGGGTTGAGATTGTCCTTCAGGCAATCATGCGCAAAGGGCTCGACAATCATCCAGGTGCCGTCATCGGCGAGGGTTTCCTTGACATGTTTGCCGGCGCCGACCGGATCGCCCATGTCGTGCAGGCAATCGAACATTGCCACGAGATCGTAGTCGGCAGGCGGGAAATCCTTGGCACTTGCCTGCTCGAACGTGATGCGGCCCGCAACGCCTGCTTCCGCGGCCGCAGCCTTCGCCCGTTCAATGGACGGGAGATGATAATCAAAGCCGAAGAAGGTCGAGTTCGGATAGGCTTCCGCCAACAGAATGGTCGAAGCGCCATGGCCACAGCCGACATCGGCGACGATCGCGCCAGCCTCAAGCTTCTCCTTCAAGCCGTCGATCGCCGGTATCCATTCCGAAATGAGGTGGCTGTTGTAGCCCGGTCGGAAGAACCGCTCCGTGCCGCGGAACAGGCAGGCGCTGTGTTCATGCCAGCCGACGCCGCTGCCGGTCCTAAAGGCATTGGCGATCTTTGGCTCGTCAAGCCACATGGATTGAACGACATCGAAGGCGCCAGTGAAGAAGGCCGGGCTGTTTTCCTCCGCAAACACCATTGCCTGTTCCGGTGTCAGGTAGAAGCGCTCGGTGTCGTCGTCATAGCTGACATAGTCGGCCGCCGCCTGGGCGGACAGCCATTCGCGCACATAGCGCTCCTTGACGCCGACCTTATCGGCAAGTTCCGCCGAGGTCATCGGCGTTCCATCGGCCATGGCCTTGAACAGGCCCAAATGGTCCCCGAGCGTCACCAGTACACCTGAGACCGCCGCGCCGAGATCGCCGACCAGGCGCCCGACAAGGTTATCGAGTTTCTGCATATCAGGTTCGCGCATGACATCCTCCCATCAGAATTGATGCAGCGTTCCGTCACGATGTATTCGGATGGGAGAAAGATACTCCCGGGCCGGGGGGCAGGCAATTACGCCATCCGGCTGAACAGGTTCATCGCGACCCTGAAGGCAGGCGCAACCTATTGATGTAATACGCTATTTTAGAAGTTCACAAGCTGCTGGACGCCTCAGGCAAGGCGCGCCAGCTCCTTTTCCAGAACCGAAAGCAGGCGCGGATCGTCGGCCGTTACGTCGGGAGCGAAGCGGGCTGCAACCTTGCCGTCACGACCGATCAGGAATTTTTCGAAATTCCAGACAATGCCGCCATTGTCGCCGGTATGCAGGCCACGTTCGGCCAGGCGAACCCGCATCGGGCCGTCTCCGGTCGTCTCGACGCCCGAGGCGATGAGATTGTCATAGAGCGGATGGCGCTCTTCGCCTGTCACAGCGATCTTTGAGAACATGGGAAACTGCACATCGTAGGTCAGCGTGCAGAAATCCAGGATCTCCTTGTCGCTGCCCGGTTCCTGCCCCTTGAAGTCATTGGCAGGGAACCCGGCGATGACAAGACCTTCGTCGCGCTTCGCCTCATAGAGCTTTTCCAATCCCGCATACTGCACCGTCAGGCCGCATTTGGATGCGACGTTGACGACCATGATGACCTTGCCGCGATAGTCGGCAAGCGTCGTATCGCTGCCGTCGATCCTCTTTACCGGAATGTCGAGCACGCTATCGGTCATTTCATTCAACTCCAGATCACATGGAAAACAGAATGCCGATATTTGCCTTGATTTCGGTGACGTCAAGGCCAGAATCCGGCTCAAGCGGCCTCTTCCATCCGCACCAGATGGCCGCTGGACACTTCGCGGTAGTGTTGGGCCGGTGGTTGATATCCGACCGGCCGCACCGGGCTCTTCAACTCATCGACGGCGAGGTTGCGCCGGATGCCGCGCCGCGATGGGTCAGGCACCGGAACGGCCGCCATCAGCTTCTTCGTATAGGCGTGCTGCGGATTTTCGAACACGGAGGCGCGCGGGCCGATTTCGACGATTTCGCCGAGATACATGACGGCGACGCGATGGCTGACGCGCTCGACCACGGCCATGTCGTGCGAGATGAAGAGATAGGAGAGATTGAGGCTCTGCTGCAGATCCATCAACAGATTGCAGACCTGCGCCTTGATGGACACATCGAGCGCCGAGACGCTTTCATCGGCAACAATCACCTTCGGATCGAGCGCGAGCGCGCGGGCGATACAGATGCGCTGGCGCTGGCCGCCCGAGAATTCATGCGGATAGCGGCTCATCATATCCGCTTTCAGGCCGACGCGCTCCAGCAGATCGGCCGCCTTTTCGCGGGCCTCGGAGCGGGTGCCCAGGCGATGCTCGATGAAAGGTTCTGCAACGGCAGCGCCGATCGTCATGCGCGGGTTGAGGCTCGCAAACGGGTCCTGGAAGATCATCTGGATACTGCGCCGCATCCGGCGCAGATCGACCGCCCCAAGCTTCATCACGTCATAGCCGTCGAGGCGAACCTCGCCGGATTTGGGGTTGATGAGGCGCATGATGGAGCGCCCGGTCGTCGATTTGCCGCAGCCGGATTCTCCAACCAGCGACAAGGTCTCGCCTTGGGCAAGATCGAATGAGACGTTTTCGACCGCATGAATGGCGCCGGTCGGGCGAGCGAACAGGCCGCCGTGGAGCTCGAAACGGGTGACGAGGTTCTTTACCTCAAGCACCGGGGTCCTGCCGTGATCGACGGTGTCCGCGAGTGCCTTGGGTTCGCTGAGCTCGCCGGTGCTTGCATCGACGATCGGGAAGCGCAGCGGTTGCCGTTGATCCTTCATCGAGCCGAGGCGCGGGACCGCCGACAGCAATGCCCGGGTATAGGGGTGCTGGCCGCGATGGAAGATATCGTCGGTCTTGCCTGTTTCCACCGCCTCGCCGCGATACATGACGATGGTGCGATCGGAGATTTCGGCGACGACGCCCATGTCGTGGGTGATGAAGAGGACGGACATGCCTTCTTCTTCCTGCAGCACCTTGATGAGGTCGAGGATCTGCCCCTGGATCGTTACGTCGAGCGCGGTCGTCGGCTCGTCGGCGATCAGCAGCTTCGGGCGGCTGGCAAGCGCCATGGCGATCATGACGCGCTGGCGCATGCCGCCGGAAAACTGGTGCGGATATTCGTCAAAGCGCGAGGATGCGTTGGGGATGCGCACTTTTTCCAGAAGGCGGATCGTTTCAGCCTTCGCTTGCGCATTGGAGATATTGCCATGGCAGGTCAGCGCCTCGGAAATCTGCCGGCCGATGGTGAAGATCGGATTGAGGGATGTCATCGGCTCCTGGAAGATCATCGCGACGTCCTTGCCGCGTACCTTGCGCATCTCGGCCTCCGGCAATGAGAGGAGATCGCGGCCGTTGAGCCTTATAGAGCCTTCGATGCGGCTGCTGGCCCTGGCGAGCAGCCGCATGATCGAGAGCGAGGTCACGCTCTTGCCCGAACCGCTTTCGCCGACGATGGCGACCGTTTCTCCCGGCATGACGTCGAAGGAGATGTCCTTAACGACCGTGCGCCACTCGCCATCGACGAGAAACGAGGTGGTCAGATCGGAGACGGACAGGACAGGCTGCTTGCTCGGATCGATCGTCTGTGCGGCGTTGGTCGTCATCGGTTCCCCATTCATGATCTTGCGCTTTGCCCGGGCTTTGGCGGAAGCCCGTCGTAATGATTGCGGAGCTTCTATCGGCCGACGGCGTAGGCTTGCATCAGGCGCGGTGTCGCGGCAGCATGCAGGAGGCCGTCGGCATCGCGCCTTGCTGCGGTCAGCCGTCCTACCGTCCATTCCGGCGCGACGGTCAATCGGTGGCCCTTCTTGCGAAGTGCTTCAAGCACGTCAGCACCGAAATTCGCCTCTGCCGTCAGACCGCCCGGCTCGCGCGTGCGGGGGTAGAAGGAGCTTGGGAAATGCGTGCTGTGGAACAGAGGCTTGTCGATCGCTTCCTGCAGGTTGAGCCGGTGATGGACATAGCGCAGGAAGAAGGAGAGCTGCCATTGCTCCTGCTGATCGCCGCCGGGCGTGCCGAAGGCAAGCGTCGGGCGTCCCTCATGCAGCGCCATCGTCGGGGTCAGCGTCGTGCGTGGCCGCTTGCCTGGGGCAAGTGAACAGGGCAAGCCCGGCTGTAGCCAGAACATCTGAGCGCGGGAATTCAGGCAGAAACCGAGGCCGGGAATAATCGGTGAAGATTGCAGCCAGCCGCCTGATGGTGTCACCGACACCATGTTGCCCTCGCGATCGATGACGTCGACATGCACGGTATCGCCGCGCTTCTCGGTCAGATGCGACATTGTCGGCTCGTAGACTGCGCCGCCCTTGGCTCCCGGCGCATCGAGCATCTGCATGGTGAGATCGTACTGGTCTTCGAAGCCGCTGAGTCTGCCCGGGCGCAAGACGAGTGACGCTTCGGGCGAGATCAGCTTGCGACGCTCGTCGGCGTAGGCATCCGACAGCAGGGTTTCGATCGGAACCCGCGTGAAATTCGGATCGCTGTAATAGAGCTCGCGATCGGCAAAGGCGAGTTTCATGGCTTCGGTCACGGTATGGACGAAGTCTACCCCTGCCGGGTCCATGCCGGCAATGTCGAATCCCTTGAGCAGCGATAGCGCCTGCAGGAAGACCGGACCCTGACCCCAGGGGCCGATCTTGGCGACCGTCCAGCCGTTGTGATAGTCATAGGTCAGCGGCGCCTCGATCGTCGCCTGCCAGTTGGCCATGTCGTCGGCCGTCAGCACGCCCTTGTGGCGCGCGCCGCTCGCATCCATCACCTCGGTCTTGCGGACAAAGGCGTCGATCGCTTCGGCGACGAAGCCGCGATAAAAAGCATCACGCGCCGCTTCGATCTGCGCTTCCCGATCGCTCTTGCTTTCGGCTTCGGCAACGACCCGCTTCCAGGTTTCGGCAAGAACCGGGTTCTTGAAGTTGGACCAGGGTTCGGGAGCCGCGCCGCCCGGAAGCCAGGTCTCGTAGGAGGTCGGCCATTCCTTGCGGTAGAAATCGGCAAGTCCCGCAATGGTCGCGGAAACGCGGGGCAGGACGGGATGTCCCTTTTCGGCATAGTGGATCGCCGGTTCGAGCACGTCGCGGACCGTCAGCCGACCATAGTCACGCAGCATCAGCATCCAGCCGTCGAAGGCGCCGGGAATGACGGTTGCAAGCAGGCCATCGCCGGGAATCAGCTTCAATCCCTCGCGCGTATAATGCTCGATCGTCGCGCCGGCCGGTGCCGGTGCCTGGGCACAGATGACCTCGACCTTGTCTTTCTTCTTCGAATAGAGGATGGCGGGCATATCGCCGCCCGGCCCGCAAAGATGCGGCTCGACGATCTGCAGTACGAAACCGGTCGCAACGGCGGCGTCGAAGGCATTGCCGCCCTTTTCGAGAATGCTCATGCCGACGGCGGACGCGATCCAGTGCGTCGATGTGACAACGCCGAAGGTGCCGAGGATTTCCGGGCGGGTGGTGAATGCGGTCATTGGGGGGCATCCTTTCAGTTTGTTCATGCTTCGCGCGGGTCGAGCGCATCGCGCAGGCCGTCGCCGAGGAGATTGAAGCCGATCACGACGAGAAAAATGGCGGCGCCCGGCCACATGGCCATCCAGGGCGCCTGTTCGAGATAATTCTTGGCGACATTGAGCATCGAGCCCCAGCTGGGGGCGGGCGGCTGCTGGCCGAGGCCGAGGAAGGAGAGGCTCGCTTCCGCGATGATCGCGGTCGCGATGGTGAGAGTTGCCTGTACGAGGATAGGGGCAAGCACATTCGGCAGGATGTAGCGGGTGATGATGCTTGAATGACGCAGGCCGATCGACCGGGCACCCTCGACATAATCCTCCGTCTTGACCGCTAGCACCTGGCCGCGCGTCAACCGCACGAAGACCGGCGTTGCCGACAAGCCGATGGCGATCATCGCATTGGTGAGGCTCGGGCCGAGGAAGGCGGCAAGCGCAATGGCGGTGATGAGGAAAGGCATCGCCAGAAAGGCTTCGGTGATGCGGGAGATGATCTGGTCGATCCAGCCGCCATAGTAGCCGGAGATCAGGCCGAAGGGTACGCCGATCGCGACGGCAATGGCGACTGAGAAGATGCCGGCCATCAAAGATGCCTGCGCCCCCCAGATCATGCGGGAGAGGATGTCCCGGCCGAGATCGTCGGTGCCGAGCCAATGGGCGGCCGACGGCGCCTTGCGGATTGCCGACCAACTGGTGGCGACCGGATCGGGGATCGGCAGCAGCGGGGCGAGCAGCGCGAGCGCTGCGAAGAACAGGATGATGGCAAGCCCGACCAGCGCCCCCTTGTTGGCCTTAAGCTTGCGCCAAGCGCGATTGGGCGCGCGTTTTGCTGAAGCGTTTGCGGCAGTCGCCTGAACGATCGTGCTCATAGGGCTGCCCTCATGCGGGGATTGAGGAGAACGTACAGAATATCGGCAATGAGGTTCATGGCGATGAAGCCGACGGCGGTGCAGAGCACCACGCCCTGGACGACCGCGTAATCCCGGTTGAAGACCGCATCGACGATCAGTTTGCCGAAGCCGGGGATGGTGAAAATCTGCTCGGTCAGCACGGCCCCGGCCAGCAGTTCGCCGAAAAGCAGGGCGCTGACGGTGACGACGGGCAGGATGGCGTTGCGGAAGCTATGCTGCAGGACGACCGCGGTCTCCGGCAGGCCCTTGGCGCGGGCGGTGCGGATATAATCGCTGCTGAGCACGCTAAGCATTGAAGAACGCGTGTGGCGCATGAGCGTTGCCGCCAGCGCGTTCCCAAGCACGAAGGAGGGCATCAGCATCGTCTGGATCGACCGCCACGGATCTTCGAAGAATGGCTGATAGCCGGAAGCGGGAAGCCAGTGCAGTTTTACCGAGACCAGCAGGATCAGCATGATTCCGAGCCAGAAGTTCGGCACCGACAGCCCGCATAGGGCGACGATATTGGCGAAAAAGTCGATGAAGGTGTTCTTCTTCACCGCTGCGAGTATGCCCATGGGAATGCCGATGGCGAAGGCGAAGATCATCGACATGACCGCAAGCTGGATGGTCACAGGCAGCTTTTCGGCAACGAGCGTCAGGACCGGCTGATTGGTGCGCAGCGAGACGCCGAGATCGCCCCTGGCGACGCCCTGCAGCCAATAGCCGTATTGGTAGACGACCGGATCGTTCAGACGGTATTTCTCGCGAAGCAGTTCAAGGACCTGCGGGGCGCGTTCCTCGCCGGCCATGGCAAGCACCGGATCGCCCGGCAGGAGCTTCTGCAGCGAGAAGACGAAGATCGAAATGATCAGCAGCGTCGGTATCGCGACGAGCAGCCTCTTTCCGATATAGCTATACATGGGCAGATCCTTGCCGCGATGTCGGAGGAAAAAGGGCCATGCGGGAGGGAACCCGCATGGCGTTGGTCGCTCAACCGCTCTTCTTCACGCCGACGAGACGGATCATGCCGTCAGGGGAGGGCATGAAGCCGGATACCTTCTTGTTATAGGCCCAGATCCATGCCTGATGTCCGAGGAAGATGATCGGCAGATCGTCATTGAGGATGGCTTCGGCCGCATCGTACTTCTGCTTGCGCACGATATTGTCCTGCGACTGGCGTGCATCGAGCAGCAGCTTGTCGACCTCGGGATTGCTGTATTTGGAGTCGTTGAGGCCGGCGCCCGTCGTCACGAACTGCTGGATGTTGCCGTCGGGATCGGAGCGGCCGGACCAGTCGGAGCGGCTGAGCTGATAGTTGCCGCTCGACTGCGCGTCGAGCAAGGTCGCGAATTCGGTCGTCTTCAGCGTCACGTCGAAGCCGGCTTCGGCGACCATCGACTGGATGATCTGCATCATCTGCATGGCAACGGGGTTGTTGGCGACGGCAAGCTCGACCGGGATGCGGTCGAAACCGGCTTCCTTCACCAGCGCCTTGGCCTTGTCGACGTCGCGGGCAGGCACGGGCACATCCTTGTCGAACCAGGGGCTGTTGGGCGCGAAGGGCTGATTGCCGGCAAGCCCCGTACCGTCATAGACGATCTGCATGGCGGCTTCGCGATCGATCGCCAGCGAGAAGGCCTGGCGCAGGCGCTTGTCCTTGCCCATCGGATTGTCGGCGCGCGGGCCGTTGCCGACATTAGTATAGACGCCAAGCCAGCCCGTGCCGATCGCATCGGCATAGACGAGATTGGGGTCGCCCTTGACTGTCGCGACATCGGAGGCGGCTACGCGCTCGATCATGTCGAGATCGCCGGAGCGCAGGTTTGCCAGGCGAACCGTCGTATCGGGGATCGGCAGGTAGGTCACCTTGTCGATGAAGATATTGTCCTTGTTCCAGTAATCCTGGAATTTTTCGAGCACGATACGGTCCTGCTGCACGCGCTCGACGAATTTGAACGGGCCGGAGCAGACGGGATGATCACCGAATTTGGCGCCGGTGGCCTTGGCGGCCGTCGGCGACACCATCATGCCGGAACGATCAGAGAGTTGGGCAAGCAGCGTGACATCAGGTGCCTTGAGAGTGAATGTGACTTCGTACTCGCCTGTCGCGTCAACCTTGGCGACGGAGGAAAGCTCACTCTTGCGGCGCGACTCCGGTAGGGTCTGATAGCGCTGGATATTGTCGACGACGGCTTGTGCGTTGAACGGTGTCTCGTCCTGGAATTTTACGCCCTGGCGCAACTCCATGATCAGCTGCTTGCCATCATCAGACCATTTCCAGGATGTGGCAAGCTGCGGCACGAACTTCAGGTCAGGCGTCACGTCGACGAGTTTGTCGCAGAGCGCGGTATAGACGATGCGGCCGACGAAGGTGCGGGATTGGGCGGGGTCGAGCGCGTCGGCGTCGTCCTGCAGGCCGATCTTCAGTTCGACGGCGAAGGCAGGCAGCGCGATCAAGGCGCCGGCGGCAAGCGATGCCATGAATTTGGCGATCTTCATTTCGTTCTCCTGTTTATAGTTTTCGTTCTTGGCAGTCTCGACCGGTTTCCTCTCCGGTCGTGGTCTGGTGAGGGCGGGATTTTTGGTCAGCCTGCCTCTTCAGTCAGTGGTTCCTCAGCCTGTCGCGCATCCAGCGAAGTGATGCGGACCAGGCTTTCCTGAAGCATCAAAAGATGTTCGCGCATGGCTTCTGCTGCCTTCAGCGGATTGCGCGCCGCAATCGCGTCGATGATCGCCATATGCTGCGCATAGGAGACCGGGCGCGTCTTGTTGATGCTGCGGGCCAATTCGCGAATGGTTTGCCAGGCTTCGTCCTGGCGGACATGGTTGATCACATCGAAAATGGTCAGGAAGAACTGATTGCCGGCGCTTTGCGCGATCAGCCGGTGCAATGCGCCATCCCAAAGCTCGCGGCTGTCGGCATCGTCGCTGGCGGTAATCTTCTTTGCCAGCTCATACATGCGGTCGATGTCGTCGGGCTTGGCGCGCATGGCGGCGAGCTGGGCCAATTGCGGCTCGATGCGCAGCCGGACTTCCATGACCTCCATGAGGTCCGTGCCGGCAACAAGCGTGCTGACATGCTGGCTCCAGTCGTCCGGGCGCTGCCCGACATAAGTTCCAGAACCTTGTCGCCGCCAGACGCGGCCTTCTGCTTCCAGCACCTCCAAGGCACGCCGGATCGCACGCCGGCTCACGCCGAGCGTCTCCGACAGAGCCCGTTCGGTGGGAAGCTTTCCATCGGCTGGAAGATCTGCCGAGTTCAAAAGTCCCCTTAGCCTTTCCAGGGCACGGACCGAATTTTCCGGAAGGCTGCTGGTTGCCATAATGGAGGGTGAACCAATTTGAGATTGGTTCAATAGAAATTCAACTCGATCCCGCCGTCAAGCTCTTTTTTGTGCAATTTCGGCGCTGCACAATGTTTGTGCGCAATGCAAAAGGCGGCCCGTGAAAACGGGCCGCCTTGAGAAATCCCAAATCGACTTTCCGCCGCTTGACCGGACGTTCAGCGACCGACGGTTCGAGCCGAAAGAGCTGTTGTTGGCGTGAAGTCGAAATCCTTGTCGAAGGGATAGGTCGGCTTCGTCTTGCGCAACCGCGGCAGCCGCTCGACGAACTGGTCGACGACGCCAGGCGACAACGCCATCAGGTTCGGATTGGCGATGGGCGCCAGTTCCGGCGAGAGATAGCCCGATTTGACGACGATGATTTTCGCCTTGTGCGGATCGAGGCCGAGACGGGTAAAGTCGGCTATGTTGTGATAGGGACGGCGCTTCGCCGACAGGACGAGATCGATGCCGCCGATGGAGACGACGGCCTGCATGTCGCTGGGGTCTGTCGTCTCGAGCAGATATTTGACGGTGAAGCTGCCCTTCACCGGCTTGCTTCCCTTGGTGTCGAGCGATGCGCCAACGGAGAGATCAAGGATGGCGCCGAGGCCGGCGGCATAGCAGGCTTCCGTCGCGGTCTTGTCCGCAATGCCGGCAAAGATGACGCCGTCTGCGCCCTTGGCAATCAGTTCCGCCAGCACATCGGCGCGGTCGCCAACGCCACCCCCCGTCGGATTGTCGCCGGACTCAGCCAGAACCACGGGCGCGGTCGTGCTGGCGATTGCCTTGGTGACGCATTCCTCGATCGAGCCGATCTCGCAGCCGAAGACGAAATCCTTGCGCGCATCCCAATAGGCCTGTGCCAGACGTTTGGCTTCCCCCTCCAGTACGGCGCGATCCGTGCCGGTCATGATGGCGGCGGCCGTGGCACGCGGTTCGTCAGCCCAGACATAGCCGACCATGAGCGACGCATCCCAGACGCCGTCGATGGCATCGATGCCGGGCAGCATATCGTAGAGGCTCTTGGCCGGTTCGTCGACGGTGCTGGTGCGCTCGCCCGGCAGAACCACCGGGATCGGCGCCCAGAGCAGGATCGGCTTCACGCCGGTCTTCAGGCTTTCCGTCAGCATCTTGACGGCGCGGCGCATGGTCTCCTCGACATCGATATGCGGCGCGGTGCGATAGGTGGAGTACATGTCGAGCGCGTCGATGATGCGCTGGGTGACATTGCCATGCAGATCGTAGCTCGCCGAGAGCATGCAGTCCTCGCCAACGACGGCGCGGGCGGCGCTGATCCAGTCGCCTTCGGCATCTTCCATGCCTTCGACATACATGGCGCCATGCATGGCGAGATAAAGCCCGTCGAGCGGCAGCAACGCTTTCAGACCCTCCAGGAACTCCGCCTTGAAGGCCTCGTAGGTATGGCGGGCGACAGGGCCGCCGGCAATCGCTCTTGCATGGATGGTCGGCAGGAACTCGCCCTCGTAATCCTTCAGGAAGGCGAAGTAAGGGGCGGCGGTCAGCTCCGCTCCGCGCAGAACGCGAAAGTCCTTCTCTTCGTTCAGGACGGGATTATAGGTGCTGCATTCGATGTGAATGCCTCCGACGGCGATGCGCATGGGAACCTCAATAGGGGTTAGGGCCAATCAGGAAATTATGAGCGGCTATGCTGGCGGCGCCGCGCGCCCAGACATCGCCATCGACGCGTTGCGTGCGGATCGGCGTCTGGCCAGCATAGCGCGGCAATACGTTTGCTTCCACCGCCTGCCGCATGACGGTGCCGAACAGGCCATCGAACCGTCCTTCGACATGGGTAATCAGGATCATGCCAGGGTCGTTGAACTGGATGAGATGCGCGATTGCCAGCCCGAGCGCGCTGCCGGCACGGTGCAGGATGCGGATCGCGCTGGCATTGCCGAGCGACGCCTCCGTCTCCAGCTCGTCGAGAGATTGACAGGTCAGCCCTTCCGCTTTCGCGGCCTCCTTGATTGCTTTCAGGGAGGCCACGGTGTCGAGGCAGCCGCGCTTGCCACAGCGACAGGGCGAGCCATTGGGCTCGATAGTGCAATGGGCGATCTCGCCGGCGCCGCCATGGTTGCCGCGATAGAGCTTACCGCCGATGAAATGGGCGCAGCCGATACCGTCGTCGAAGGAGACGACGCTGAAATTCTGTATGTCGCGAGCGTCGCCGAAGAGTTTTTCGCTGACGGCGACCGCCTTGGCGTCGTTTTCGATGAAGGTGGTCATGCCGGTCTTCTGTCTGACGATGCCGGCAAGCGGCACGTCCTGCCATCCAAGCAAAGTCGATTTAACGCAGCTCGCCTGCTTCTCGTCGACGAAACCGGAGAGCGCGATGCCGAGGCCGGAGAGCTTCTGGCTGGCACCTTTGCGCGCGGCAAGCAATTTGGGCAGCGTATGGGCGATCATTTCGGCGATGGCATCCGGATCGCGCGACAACGGCATGGTCTGGCGTGCGACGATATTGCCGTTGAGGTCGCTGAGCACCAGAGGCGCCGGGTCCTCCAGCAGCGAGATGCCGGCGAAGAAGGCGCCTTCCGGATGCAGATCCAGCAAGATCGACGGACGGCCCTGGCCGTAGATCGTCTCCGTCTCCCGCAGGACCCCGAGGGAAATCAGATCGCGCGCAATCCCGCTCATCGCCGCCTTGCTCAGCCCCATGGATGCCGCCAGAACCGTGCGGCTGGAGGGGCCCGATTGGCTGATGACCCGCAGAAGCTGATGCTGGGAGGATGTAAGCAATTCGACGTTCCGCCTAGATTTTGCTTGTTTCGTCGACAATAAGTTCAGAAATTTAACAAAGCAACCGTAATTAGTTCCAGGGAACCGAAAAGGTGTCGCCTTGCGGGCCGTCCTGCCCGCCGGCGCTCGCGTTTAAATGGTTGACATCGACTGGCATCAATATGCAAAGCTTATCATAACGATTCAGCCGGCAATCGCCCTCCAATCGTCTCGTCCCTAGACTTTGATCCCACCAGCTAAGCGCTCGACCATGGCCGTTACCGCGGCATGTGCATTTTTCGATCTCGGGTGCCGCAGTCAGAAAGGAATGCCATGTCCAGCACGGTCGATCGCTCGAGACGCCCGTTGGTCATCGTCTCGATCATGCTTGCGACCTTCATGGTCGCCATCGAAGCAACCATCGTTGCAATCGCCATGCCGCGCATCGTCGGTCAGCTCGGCGGCTTCACCTATTATAGCTGGGTCTTTTCCGCCTTTCTGCTGGCGCAGTCCACCACAACGGTCATCTATGGCAAGCTCTCCGATATTTTCGGCCGCAAGCCCATGCTGATCGGTGGCATCATCATCTTTCTCGTGGGCTCGACACTGGCCGGCTTTGCCTGGTCGATGGCCTCGCTCATCGTTTTCAGGCTGCTGCAGGGCCTGGGCGCGGGCGCCATCCAGCCAGTGACGATGACCGTCGTCGGCGATCTCTACAAACTGGAGGAACGGGCGAAGGTGCAGGGCGCGCTTGCCAGCGTCTGGGCGATCTCCGCCGTCATCGGCCCGCTTGCCGGCGGCATCATCGTCGACAATCTCTCCTGGGCCTGGATTTTCTGGATCAATCTGCCGCTTGGCGTGCTCGCCATTGCTGGCTTCATGATCTTTTTGCACGAATCCATCACGCCGCGCGAGGCAAAGATCGACTATTTCGGCACGATCCTGTTTTCGATATCGATCGTGTCGCTGCTGGTCATCCTAACGGAGACCGATGCAGGCTTCGCTGTCCTCTGTCCCCTGGCGATCGTCTTTATCGTCACCGGTATTCTGTTCCTGCGGCAGGAGCGGCGGGCGCCGGAGCCGATCATTTCGATCGCGCTCTGGAGCCGTCGGCTGATCGCGACCAGCAACGCCGCAACCCTGCTGGCCGGCATGGCTCTGATCGGCCTGACAACGGTCCTGCCGATCTATGTGCAGGGCGTGCTTGGCCGCTCGCCGCTTGAGGCCGGTTTCACGCTGACGATGCTGATCGTCGGCTGGCCGCTCGCCGTCATGCTTGCGAGCCGCTTCTTCCGCACCTTCGGCATCCGCAGAACCTTGCGCGCCGGCAGCCTGATGTTTCCCTTCGGCTCGCTCTTCCTGCTGTTCCTAACACCAGAAAGCAGCCCGGTGATCGCCGGCATCGGTTCGTTCCTGATGGGTTTCGGTATGGGCCTCATCAGCTTGACCAGCGTTGTCCTGGTACAGGAAAGCGTCGAATGGTCGATGCGCGGCAGCGCCACTGCGTCGATCATCTTCTCGCGCAGCCTGGGCAATACTCTTGGCGCAACCGCTCTCGGCGCGATCATGAACGTCGGCATCGCCCATTACGGTAGCGGCGAGCTCGCAGCCAGGCTTCACGATATCCTCAACCAGCCAACCGGCCTTTCCGACCTGGGTGGCGATCCGGCGATCCGGAACGTCTTCGATGCGGCATTGCACTGGAGCTTCTGGGGTGTGGTCGTCGTCGCCCTGACGACCTGCGCGACCATCTGGCTCATCCCGGTGACGCGGGACGCCGGCCGCGGATCGTCGGTGGTCAAGGCGGATGCCCAGGATGCAATGACCCACTAGCCACGGAAGGGCGGAGGCGCGATGCGTCAGAAGCCGTAGTCGCGGCCGAGCCAGGCGTCCAGCAGATTTCTTGACGCCTTGAGTGCCGCATCCGCGTCCTGGGCGACGATAGCGTCGAGAATCGCCTTGTGAAAGGGCAGGGAGCGTTTCTGTCCCTCGGCTATGTCTTCATGGCCGGATAGCGTGCGATTGGCGTAGATGCCCACCGCGATCAGGTCGATCAGCTGCGAATAGATCATGTTGTGCGTGGCGGCGAAGATTGCCGTATGGAAGTGCAGATCGGCATCGGCGTTGCTGTTGATGTCGCCGATGGTGGACGCCATCTGCTCATAGGCGGCGCTGATTGCCGCAATGTCGCTCTCCGTGCGGCGCAGCGCTGCGCGCGCCGTTGCCTCCGGTTCGAGCGCCAGCCGCAAATCCTTGATCGAACGCATGATTTCGACTGACGGGCCGGTCTCGTAATACCAGACCATGACGTCCGTATCGAGGTGATGCCAGTTGGAGCGTTCCTTGACGCGCGTGCCGACGCGGGTCTTGATCTCGACCAGGCCCTTGCCGGCAAGGCATTTCATCGCCTCGCGGATTACGGTGCGGCTGATGCCGAACTGCTCGACGAGATCAGGTTCGTTCGGCAGTGTCGTTCCCACCGGATGGTCTCCGCGGACGATGCGGCGGCCGAGTTCGTGGACGAAATGACCGAAGACGCCGCGTCGCGGGATCGTGCCATATTTGCGGACGAAGGCATCGAATGGCGACTGGATTACGATCAGTTTCGACTCCGGGGTAGCCCGGGAGGTCATTGCGTCCTGGCCATGTGTCATTATGCGGGACTCTCGTTCCTATTGATGCGCCGTTGCGAGAACAATCGTCGGCTTAGGTGGGGTTGGGGGAGGTTTCACGCTGGCGTCTCGGCTTGTCTGAGGCCGTTCCATATGTTGCGATGTCGTTGGTGCCTTCCCTTTTTTCTGCATGTCCCGGAAAAGCCTAGCATATCTTGCCCATGCATGCCTACTGGCGCCGGATCGGGCCTATTCGCGCACCCATATGAACGCGCGGCGACGTCGTCACTATCCGGATATTGTTGCCGGACCGTACGCGGCGATCAAATTGCACACCGTCGGCAACGCGAAACGTGATCGCTCAAATCGACCAGTGAGGCGATTTCGAGCTATCGTAAACGTTACCGAACCGGTTAAATGCAGCCGGGATGCGAGGTGGATTCGGAGTAGCTGATCTATGAACGACATGTCCGCGCGTGGACAGAGGAGGGAAGTGCAGGATGCGGGCTCTCGCTCGCTGTTGATTGCATTGCTCGTTGCCGGCGCCTTCTTCATGGAAAATCTGGACGGCACGGTCATTGCGACCGCACTGCCGCAAATGGCCGTCTCTTTCGGTGCCCGCCCGGTCGATCTCAATATCGGCATGAGTGCCTATCTCCTCACGCTCGGCGTCTTCATTCCGATCAGTGGCTGGATCAGCGATCGCTTCGGCGCGCGCCTGGTATTCACGACGGCAGTCGTCATCTTCACGATAGCCTCCGTTCTCTGCGGCTTTGCCAACGGCGTCGGCTCCTTCGTCGCGATGCGTATCCTTCAGGGCATCGGTGGGGCGATGATGGTGCCGGTGGGCCGGCTCGTCGTCTTGAATAATACGCCGAAGGACAAGCTGATCTCGGCCATTGCGACGATCACCTGGCCGGCGCTGGTGGCGCCGATCCTTGGGCCGCCACTTGGAGGCTTCATCACCGACCATGCGAGCTGGCGCTGGATCTTCTTCCTCAATCTGCCGCTCGGTATCTTGGCTTTCGTTTTCGCGCTGATGCTCATTCCCGAAACGAAGAGTGCGGCGCGCCCGCCTTTCGATTGGATAGGCTTCGTCCTCAGCGGCATCGGCCTTGCCAGCCTGATGTATGGGCTGGAACTCATCGGGCGTCCCGACCCGGTCTGGCTGGAAGCCTTGACCTATGTGATCGTCGGCTTCGTCCTACTTGCGATCGCCGTCTTCCATTTTCTCCGTACGGAACATCCGCTCATAGATCTCTCCGGGCTGAAACTGCCGACATTCGCCGTCACCATCTCGGGCGGATCGCTGTTTCGCACGGCCATCGGTGCCGTGCCCTTCCTGCTGCCGCTGATGTTCCAGGTCGGTTTCGGGCTCAGCGCCTTTCATGCCGGCATGCTGACGCTCGCCGTCTTCGCCGGCAATCTGGCGATGAAGCCGGCAACGACGCCTATTCTGCGTCGCTTCGGTTTCAAGCCGGTGCTGATCGTCAACGGCTTGTTGAACGCCATCTTCATCGCGGCCTGTGCGCTGTTTTCCCCTACCACGCCCCTTTGGTTCATCGTGCCGGTGCTGTTTATCGGCGGCATGTGCCGCTCGATGCATTTTACGGCGCTGAACACGATTGCTTTTGCCGATATCCCGCCTCAGCAGATGACGGGTGCCAACACGCTGTTTAGCACGATCTTTCAGTTGACGATGGGCATGGGCATCGCCGTCGGCGCCATCGGCATCCGCATCGGCCAGGCGATCAGTGCGCCGTTGGGCGTCGGCGGTATCGTCGCCATCGAGTTCCGCCTCGCCTTTGTGCTCCTTGGCATCATCGCGCTCCTCGCTGTGCTGGATTGCTTGCCGCTTGACCGGAAGGCTGGCGACAATGTTTCGCGCAAGCCGAAGCAGGGCGCGAGGAAGGCGGCATAGCGATGTTTCTTTCCGGAGCGTTCAGTGCGGGTATTGGATAAGATTGTAGTGCAGCAAGATTGCAGGTATCGCCATCAGTATGATCAGGAGCATTGCGACGCTTGCGGTGCGCACTCTCTTCATCCGGCGGACACGCTGACCGGTCCAATCATATACAGCCATAATGGTCCCCTCCTTCTCCTCTATTATTAGAAAGGCAAGAAATGGATCGTCAGTCAATATCGGCAATAGCCCACTAAATAATTAGATTTATCTAATATTCCCAGGTTCTGGATTGTTTTGGGACGTCTGCCGAGCGATCTGGCCGCTTCTGTGCAAGGATCGTTTTGTAGCGCCCGTCACGGCGATATAACGAATAGGAAGCCCGTTCCTGCGGCAGCGGGACCCTTGGGTGCTTTGAAAAGAGGAAAAGGCAATGAGCAAGATGCGTGCCCTGGTTTTGGAGCGTCAGCATGAACTGGCGATCCGTGATATCGATCTGCCGCAGGAGGTCGGACCGGGCGAGGTGAAGATCAAGATCCACACGGTCGGCGTTTGCGGGTCGGACGTGCATTATTATACCCACGGCAAGATCGGTCCCTTCATCGTCAACGAGCCGATGGTGCTCGGACATGAGGCAGCGGGAACCGTCGTCGAGGTCGGCAGCGGAGTGACGCATCTCAAGGTGGGCGATCGCGTCTGCATGGAGCCTGGCATCCCCGATGCCAATTCCAAGGCCAGCCGTCTCGGAATGTACAATGTCGATCCAGCCGTGACTTTCTGGGCAACGCCGCCGATCCATGGCGTGCTGACGCCCTTCGTCGTGCATCCGGCCAACTATACTTTCAAGCTGCCTGACAATGTCAGCTTTGCTGAAGGCGCTATGGTCGAGCCGTTTGCCGTCGGCATGCAGGCCGCGACCAAGGCGCGCATCACGCCCGGCGACACCGCCGTTGTGCTCGGTGCCGGCCCTATCGGCATCATGGTGGCGGTTGCCGCGCTTGCCGGCGGCTGCGCGCGCGCCATCGTTGCCGATCTCGCCCAGCCGAAGCTCGATATTGCCGCGCAGTATCAGGGCGTCATCCCGGTCAATATCCGCGAGAAGAACTTCGTCGAGGAAGTCGATCGGCTGACCGACGGTTGGGGTGCCGATGTCGTGTTCGAATGCTCGGGCTCGCCCAAGGCTTGGGAAACCGTCATGGCGCTGCCGCGTCCCGGCGGCGTCATCGTCGCCGTTGGCCTGCCGGTCAATCCGGTCGGTTTCGACGTTTCGACGGCATCGACGAAGGAAATCCGCATCGAGACGGTCTTCCGCTATGCGCATCAGTACGAGCGTTCCATCGCGCTGATCGCATCCGGCCGTGTCGACCTGAAGCCGCTGATCTCTGAAACTTTCGCCTTCGAGGACTCCATCAAGGCTTTCGATCGTGCTGTCGAGGCCCGGCCGACCGACGTGAAATTGCAGATCGTTCTCGATCAATAAGCTCCGGTCTCCGCATCGCCTTGGCTGAGGTCCGGTATCGGGCCTTGCAACGGCAGGGCGATGTTTTCCTGCTGTTGCACATCACGTGTAGACGGCCCGGTAAAAGCGATGCTAGTAGCCTTGAACAAAGGGAAAAGGCTCTGACGCCGTGAAACGGGAAGGACTGCCGTGCCGCACGACGTTGCATTGATCGCATTGATTGCCGCGGGCTTCGTGTTCGCGGCCATTTTCGGTTATCTCGCCGACAGGCTGCACCTGCCGCCATTGGTCGGTTATCTGGTGGCCGGCGTCATCATCGGGTCGTCCACGCCGGGCTTCGTCGCCGATGTCTCGCTGGCGTCGCAATTGGCCGAGATCGGCGTGATATTGCTCATGTTCGGCGTCGGTTTGCACTTCTCGGCCGCTGACCTGCTGGCCGTGCGCGGCGTTGCCATTCCCGGCGCGATTGGCCAGATCGCGATCGCAACCCTGTTGGGTGTCGGCCTGACGTCGCTATGGGGCTGGAGCGTCGGCGCCGGGGTGGTCTTTGGCCTCAGCCTTGCCGTTGCCAGTACCGTCGTGCTTCTCAAGGCGCTGGAAGAGCGCAATCTCGTGAGCTCGATCAATGGGCGCGTCGCCGTCGGCTGGTTGATCGTCGAGGATCTGGCCATGGTGCTCGCGCTGGTGCTTCTGCCGGCCTTCGCCGGCGTTTTGGGCGGCCATGCGGATGCGGGCGGGCATGCTGCTTCCGGTTCGATCTGGCTGACGATCGGCATGACGCTCGTCAAGGTCGCAGCCTTCGCGGCGGTCGCTATTTTCGTCGGTCCGCGCGTGGTGCCCTGGCTTCTCACTTCGGTTGCGCGTACAGGCTCGCGCGAGCTGTTCACGCTGTCGGTGCTGGCGATCGCGCTCGGCATCGCCTTTGGCGCTGCGGAAATATTCGGCGTCTCCTTCGCGCTTGGAGCGTTCTTTGCCGGCCTCGTGATGAGTGAGTCCCATCTCAGCCACAGGGCAGCAGCCGATTCCCTGCCGTTGCAGAATGCCTTTTCGGTTCTGTTCTTCGTGTCTGTCGGCATGCTCTTCGATCCGACAGTTCTCATTCGCGAACCGCTGATGATCATCGGCGTCCTGGCGCTCATCATGCTCGGCAAGTCCTTGATCGCCTTTGGCGTCGTGCTGCTGCTGCGCTATCCCGCCAGCATGGGCTTTGCCGTTTCAGCCGGTCTTGCGCAGATCGGCGAATTCTCTTTCATTCTCGCCGGGCTCGGCGTTTCGCTCGGGCTCCTGACGCGCGAAGGGCAGGATCTTATCCTTGCCGGCGCGATCCTCTCTATTACGCTCAATCCACTCGCTTTTTACGCCACGGAGAAGCTGGAAAAGTGGACGTTTGCCCGCTGGCCGTCGCTCGCAACCAAATATGGCATGGCCAAGCAGGAGATTTTGCGTCGCGAGTTGACCGTCATCAACAAGCAGCGCGAGGAGCGCGATCGCCAGCATCATCTCGAAATCGAGCAACTTATCGAAACCTTCCCGATGTTTGCCGAGCTTGATGACAGCGCGCATGAGGAACTGCTGCTGCTCTTCCGTCCGAGATCCGCGTCGCCGGGCGACCGGGTGATCCGAACCGGCGATCGCGGCGACAGCATGTTCTTCATCGCATCCGGCGCCGTGGAAGTGCAGCTGGAGGACGACGAGATCCCGCTTGGTGCCGGTGCCTTCTTCGGCGAAATGGCGCTGTTGACGGGCGCGCGGCGCACGGCAGACGTCGTCGCCGTCGATTTCTGTCAGCTCTTCGTGCTGGATCGTCGCGATTTCAATCTCTTCATGTCGCGGCATCCGCAATTGCGTGCCGCCGTCAGCCGCATGGCGCGCGAGCGGCAGGAAAGCAACGTGTCGCGCCAGCGGCGCGACCTCTCGCAGGATGCGGGCTGATCGTGATCTGACGCCTTATCGGCGCGTCAGCCAGGACTTCGAGACCCGGCAGGCCATCGTATAGGCGGGATCGAAGACATTGCCGACATCGTAGCGGACGACCTGACCGAGAAGATGGCTGGCGGCGGTCTTGTCCAGACCGTAATCGGAGCCGAGCCAGCGCAGCATTTCGCTGGTGGCGTGCTGCAGGGCCTGGTCGAGCGGCCGGGCATTGCCGATGGTGAAGATATCCTCAGCCGTCTCGCCGCGCGGCCAGACGATGGTCTTCTTCTTTTCGACGCTCAGCCGCACCGTGACCTCGAAAGTGGTCTCGATCCCGGTGCCGACGATCTCGCCATCGCCCTGCACCGCATGGCAATCGCCGAGGAAGAAGAGGGCGCCGGGCGCCGATACCGGAAACCAGATGGTCGTGCCGGGGCCGAGCAGGCGATAGTCCATGTTGCCGCCGAATTCGCCGCTGGTGGCGGTCGATATCGCCTGACCGAGCGATGGCGCAACCCCGAAGCAACCGATCATCGGTGCGAGCGGCAGGGTAAGGGATTCGAGACCGGCCACCGGTTCGGCGAGCCGTGTGGTCAGAGCATTGCGGTCGATCTGCCAGATCACCTTCTCGCTCGCGGGGAGCGTGCGGACATCATGCGGGTCGACGACGTTGCTCGCCACGACGCTGCGGGTGAAGCCCGTATCACGCGTCGGCACCATTGCAAGGATCTCGACCTTGAGGGAATCGCCTGGTTCCGCGCCTTCGACGAAGATCGGGCCGTTCATCGGATTGGGGCCGGAGATACGGCGGATATCGTGCTTGTCGTGCCCGGCCGCATCGAGTGTTTCGGTGACAATCGTATCGCCGTCGGCGACATGCAAGGCCGGCGGCATCGAGCCGATGACATTGTAATAGGTGTCCGGAACGAAACGATGGGTCGTCATTGTCTTCTCAAGCCTCCCGCGCATGTTGAGTCGCCTGACCTTAAGCTGCTCTGATGCCAACGGAAAGACGCGAACCGGTGACCGGGAAGCCTTCGTTCAGTTTGGCGGCAGGCCGCCGAGATAGACAACGCTGCGCGATGTCAGCTTGCCAAGCAGGGCGGCGAGTGCCGGGTCGGGAAAACGTCGTTCGAACGGAGCTGCCCATGCGATGTCGTCGGCGTGGAGGTTCATCGCTTCCTGCTTCTTGCCTGCCTTTTCCGCGAAGAAAGACGGGTCGTCGATGCCGGCCACCACCCGATGAACGAGACGAGACAGGGCTTTGCCGTCGTCGGCATAGAGATCTACGCCGTTGACCGAGGCCATTTCCGCCAGCGTGACCAAGGGAGCCGCGGCAAAGATGTGGTAGTGAAGCGCCCGGGAGCGTCGGGCCATTTCGAGCGGGAGGGTTCCGTCCGGCTCGATCTGGCGCGCACCGATCTTGAAGCTTTCCACGCCCCAGTCGAACAGATCTTTCCGGTTCGCGGCGATTCCGGCGGCCATGGCTGTAAACCCGGCCCAATAACGATGATTGTTGCGGCCGTCGGTCTTGTCGCTTCGCGGTTCGTAATAAGCGATGTTGCGCGAGGCTATGTCGGCCAGCCAGCCGGTAATGCTCGTTCGTTGCTCGGACGATATGGCCGTGTCTGAGCGGATCTTGAGCCAGGCGACGGCGAAGGAGCCGAGCATCCAGCCTTGCACATAGACCGCCTGGTTCGTCGCCGCGCCGTCAGAAAGGGCCTTGCCGGCGGCGAAACTGTCGAGAAAGCTTGCCGCGCAAGCCGCTGCCGCCTCGTCGCCGTTCTCTCGATAGCGGTCGGCCATATCGACGACGGCTCGCTGGACCGACCGCAGATTGCGGGTCGCGTCGTCGTAGGCTTTCTTGCGCGCGGGATCGATGATCGAGTGGGCGGCATCGGTATAATAATCCGCCATCTTGAGGGTTACGGGCAATTGCGGTGCTGTGGGGCAGGTGAATGCCGTCTGCGTCTTGCGGGCTGTAATCGGCGCATCCCATGGGCTGCGCAAGGGGGCGGCCGCATGTCCCTGCGTTGCCGTTACAAGGGCAAGAAGCGTTGCGGCAATCAGGGGCTTTTTGAAGAGGCTTCGGGAGCGAGACATTCGACACCTGGTTGAAGGGTTGTTCGTTGCAATGCACAGAGCACTATTGTCCGATTAGTGGCGATTTTGCGTTGCACACGGCCTTGTTCATCGAACTGATCGCCAATGTCGCCCGCATTGGAAAACCGGAGCAAATCCCAGCAAAAGTGCGAAGCCGCTTTCACATCCGGATTTGCCTAGAGCCAGGACGACGGAATGGTTCCGCGCCTCCGTTCCAAAGGGAGTTGCGCTAGGCAAAATGGTCGCGGAATGCTTGCGGTGTCGTTCCGAATTTCCGCATGAAGTTCCGCCGCATGGTCTCTTCCGAGGCAAAGCCGCAGCGCGTGCGGGCCTGATGCACCGTCATGCCGTCTTCGAGAAGGCGGCGTGCCGCTTCTATCCGGATCTCTTCCACCGCGCGTGCCGGCGTGTGCCCGGTCGCCTGGCGATAATGGCGCGAGAAGCTGCGCGCGCTCATATTCGCCTGTTCGGCGAGTGCCGGCAGGGAAAGGTCGGCGCGCAAATTGTCCATGATCCAGCCATGCAGACGGTCGAAGCGTTCGCCGCCTTCCTGCAGGCGGAGGGCGGAGCTGAATTGGGCCTGGCCGCCCGGTCGCTTCAGGAAGACAACGAGCTCGCGCGCGACGGATAGCGCCAGCTTGCGTCCAAGGTCGGCCTCAACCAGGGCAAGCGAGAGATCGATGCCAGCGGTCACTCCAGCGGAACTCCAGATCTGTCCATCCTCAACGAAGATCGGGTCAGGCTCCAGCGCGACACGCGGAAAGCGACGGGAAAATTCCTCGCAACGATTCCAATGGGTTGTCGCCCGTCGCCCGTCCAGAAGTCCGGCTTGCGCGAGAAGGAAGGCGCCGCTGCAGACCGAGGCGGTGCGCCGGGCATGTGCCGATCGGTGGCGTATCCATTCGACCAGGGCAACGTCCTCACAAGCCTTGTTGACGCCCCAGCCGCCAGCGACGATCAGCGTGTCGAGAGGGCCGCCGATATCGCCGAGTGGCTCAGTCATTAGCGCAAGGCCGGAACTTGTTCTGGTCTGGGTGCCAGTCGCGATTGCCACGGCCTCGTAGGGCCTCGGCAATCCATTCTGGATTGCGGCCTCGTTGGCGCTCGTGAAAACCTGCAGCGGGCCGGTGACGTCGAGCAGCTGGGCATTGTCGAAAGCGAGTATTTCTATCCGGCGCATGATTGGCAAGAAATAACGGTAGTTTGGCAAATACGCCAGACCGTTGTTGCATAAGCTGCCGGAAGTCAATCATCGGAGATAATTTGCCATGACCATCCGCTTCGGCCTGCTTGCCTTTCCTGGCGTTCAGCAACTCGATTTGACCGCGCCCTACGAGGTATTCGCCTCCATGGAGGAGGCAGAAGTCCATCTCGTCTGGAAAGATACGGTTCCTGTCATCTCAGCGACGAAGCTGGTTCTGCAGCCGACGACAACCTTTGCCGGATGTCCGCAACTGGACGTAATTTGCGTGCCTGGCGGCGTTGGCGTCAACGCGCTGCTTGAGGACGAGGAGGTTCTGTCTTTCGTTCGCATGCAAGCCGGACAGGCTCGTTTCGTCACATCGGTTTGTACCGGTGCCCTCGTTTTGGGTGCTGCAGGTCTCCTCGATGGCAAGAAGGCGACCACCCATTGGAATGCTCGCGATTTCCTGGCAGATTTCGGTGCGGTCCAGACTCCTGAACGGGTTGTTCGCGATGGCAATCTTTTCACCGCAGGCGGAGTAACCGCCGGTATCGACTTCGGCTTGACGATCGTTGCGGCCCTGCGGGGTGAGAAGGAGGCGGAGGCTGTTCAACTCTCGCTGGAATACGCGCCGATGCCGCCGTTCAACTCTGGAACGCCCGAGGACGCAAGTGCCGATGTGCTTGCCGCAACGAGGCAGCGGCTTGCCGGCTCACGGGCTGCTCGACAGGCCATCATCGCTCGCTTGCCGCTTGCGCGAAACAGCGCGGGCTGAAGTCGCGTCTTGCAAGGTGGTTCCATTCACGCGCGTTCAGTGAAGGGGCGGCGGCACGATGGACTTCTCGTCCATGTTGCTTTTCGTCGATGGCTACCGTTTTCGTCCCGCTTGACTCGCACTTCGTTTCTGCGACCGTAACCTCACGACATCGTGTTCGGCGTCAGGGGGTAAAGGTCATCTGATGAGTACGTTCCCATCGTCTCGCTTCATGTCCCGCTTTGTCATGGCAGTGGTGGTCATGTTCGCCGCAGCCTTTTCGCCGATGAAGAACGTCATTGGCGCAGAGGCAACCGATCCGGCGTTACAGACAAAGGCTTCGAGCGATCAGATCGCGAAGTTGATCGAGACATTGCGCGCCAGTGGCGCTGTCACGGGGACGGACCTGTTGCAGCGGCGAGCGGGTTTTGACAAGCTGATGGCATCGGCGCCGGGGCCGACGCGCGTGCAGATACGGCATGTCAGCGCCAATGGCGTTGATGGCGATCTGATCTGGCCGGCACGACTGCATCACTCGATCGGCCGGCGCGCCATTCTTTACTTGCATGGCGGTGGTTTCTATAGCGGTTCGCTTCGAACACACAGCAACATAGCCGGCGCGCTCGCCAAGGCGACATCGACCGACGTCTTGTTGATCGACTATCGCCTCGCGCCCGAAAATCGCTTTCCCGCGCAAAGGGATGATGCCATTGCCGCCTATCGCTGGCTTCTGACATCGGGATACAAGGCCGGTAACGTCGTCATCGTCGGCGAGTCGGTCGGGGCAACTCTGGCCATCGAGGTCGTCCTGAATCAGCTTCGCCTTGGCGGGGCGCTTCCGGCAGCAGTGGTCGCCATGAGCCCGATCACTGATTTTTCCGGAACCGCCGCGTCGCTGACCACAAACGCCGTCAGTGATCTTTTCATGAACAACGAGGAATTGACCCTAATTCGCGATGCGTTCGCGCATGGACGCGACCCGACCAATCGCGAAATCTCGCCACTTTACGGCAATTTCTCCGGCTTTCCTCCGTTGCTGATTCAGGTTGGTGCGCGCGAGGCGCTGCTGGATGACAGCACCCGTCTGGCCGATAAAGTGCGCCAGGCGGGCGGCAATGTCAGCCTGGAAATCTGGCCGGGAATGATCCATCAATGGCAGATCTTTCCTTTCTGGCTCGACGATGCGCGGAAATCGATCGAGCAGGTCGCGCAATTTGCAGCAGCGCATTTCGCCGATAAGCCGGGACAATAGTCTTCCACGCGGTTGAGCGGCGGATTTCGAAAATCGAGATTGGTTACCGCGGGCGGTTTGAACGCGCTCGATGCGGTGCGGTTGTCGACTAATTAATTAGCGCGATAAATAATCGTTGGATAATTTTTTAGTGGACATGCGGAAGCGAGTGTATTAGGTGTTTTCCTATCGCGATAATAAATCGTGCGATAAATTTAAGTGGAGATTGAAATGAGCCAGTCGATCCATCAAGCTACACGCCGGGGCGTCATGACCGCCGGACTCGGCCTTGCGGCCGCCGTCGTCACCCCCCTCGCTCAACCTGCACAAGCCTCTACAAAGCAATCATCTTCGAAAGGTAAGGACACAATGAGCAGCAGCACGATCACCACCAAGGACGGAACGCAGATCTACTACAAGGATTGGGGAACGGGTCAGCCGATCGTTTTCCATCATGGCTGGCCGCTGAGCTCCGATGATTGGGATGCCCAGATGATATTCTTCCTCAATCAGGGCTATCGCGTCATCGCCCATGACCGCCGGGGCCATGGTCGCTCCAGCCAGACGGCGACCGGCAACGAGATGGATACCTATGCCGCCGATGTCTACGCACTGACCGAGCATCTCGGCCTGAAGGGTGCCATTCACGTCGGTCATTCCACAGGCGGCGGCGAAGTCGCCCGTTATGTTGCGCAATATGGCGGCCATGGCCGCGTTTCGAAGGCCGTGCTCATCGGGGCCGTGCCGCCGGTCATGGTCAAGTCGGAAAAGAATCCCGGCGGCCTGCCGCTCGAAGTGTTTGACGGTTTTCGCGCGGCACTGGCCGCCAATCGCGCTCAATTCTACCGCGACATTCCGTCGGGCCCGTTCTACGGCTTCAATCGCCCTGGTGCCACCGTTTCGGAAGGCATCATCGGCAATTGGTGGCGTCAGGGCATGATCGGCGGCGCCAAGCCTCAGTATGATTGCATCAAGGCCTTCTCCGAAACGGACTTCACCGAAGACTTGAAGAAGATCGAAGTGCCGACCCTCGTCATGCATGGCGATGACGATCAGATTGTGCCGATCGCGGACTCTGCCGAGCTCTCCATCAAGCTCCTGAAGAACGGCACGCTGAAGGTCTACAAGGGCTACCCGCACGGCATGGCCACAACGCATGCGGACGTGATCAACGCCGACCTGCTGGCCTTCTTCAAGTCCTAGTTCCATCTGAAAACAGGGCGCCCGCCAAAAGGCGGGCGCTTCACAGCCTGCCGGGTGCGGTCACCGCCTCTGTCGCTTCAGCTATCGAGTTTCAACGAGAGCTGAACGGCGCGCGGCAAGGGCGGTAGCGGCCGGCTGATTTCGACACGGCGCGTCCAGCTGGCGCGCCGTTCCTGTTCGCGCTCCCGAAGGGCCTTCGAGACAGCGACAAACGTCATTGCACGTTCGATGACTTGTTCTGCCTTGGTCATGGATATCTCCATTTGTTCACTTTATGTTCTCATATGAAATCCGAAAAGTCAAGCAAGCCAGGCGTTCGAGCGGATTGACGCCTTTGATGTTCCATTTAGCGGCTGCCATTGGCATGAATCGCTGACTGATGATGGCTCCAGTCAGCCAAAGACGGCTATTGACGCCGAAGATTGATTTCGCTTGTTACGACCGATTTGCCAGATGACAGATCTTTGTCGATGGTTCTGAGCGTCAACTGGCTATTGCCCTGCCGGCGAATGGTCATGTTCGCATTTCGGTCGCCGTTGACCAGCTTCGCCCAACGTACCGCTAGATTAATGGTGTCGCCCTGCCGGCTACCTGATAGCTGCGACGTCGCGCCGGATGGGCCGGTATAGGTGCCCGAATATCGGCTTCCTCGCGCCGTCAGCTGGGCCGAGATCGCACGATTGATGATGAGAAGGCCGCGGCAGTTTCCCTTCATCGAGATCGAAGCGCCTGGCGCGCTGATATTGAACTTGCAGGAAACATTGATGGGCGCGCTCCCGATCTTTCGAACGACCTTGCCGGTGCCCGTCCAATGACCATCAAGCGGCTTGAGAAATCCGCTCTCATCGGCGTAAACGGGCGCCGCGGCACAGAGCACGGCGATGATTGCGAGGAGGCATGCTTGACGGCGCATGATATCAACCCCTTGGATATGATGAGCATAGAACGCTGCAGCGACATCGACGGTTCCGTCGAAGCCATGATCTCATCATGCTTCTGCCGGGAGCGAGATTGCGATGCGGTGGGCGTCATAGCAAGAGCGGAGCTGCTCACTCCGCCGCCGCAGTCAGGCAGCCCTCGATGATGGCGCGGATCTCGGCGCGGCAGGAGCCGCAATTGGTCCCGGCATTAAGCTCCTTGCCGACGGCTTCGACGCTGTGACAGCCGCCCCGAATGGCCGCGACGATCTGATTGACGCCGACGCTGAAGCAGGAGCAGACCGTCGCACCCGCGTCGACGGTATCTGCTCCCGGTCTGCCTGCGATAAGCGCGAACCGCTTTCTGAGATCGCCATGTGACGCCGAGAGCTGGACGATTGCCCAATTTCGAGCGACTGCAACGGGCTGCCGGGCGATGAAGAGGGCTGCAAGCAGTCGCTCGCCATCGAAGAAGGCAAGGCGAAGGTCTCCGGAGGCTTGATCGGCGTAGCCGAGCGGTTCGAGGTCGGCTGCTATGTCGAATGTCGAGCGGCACCAGCCGATCCAGTCGTCGGGTGTCCTGTCGAATGCAAGCTCGGTTCGCCAGCCGCCATCGGCCTTGGCGAGCGCCCAATAGTCGCAGTCGAGATCACGCGGCTTTGCCGCGGAGACGGCGAAGCAATAATGCGATGCCTGGAAACGACGTGCGCCAACCGCGACATTCTTTGAAGCAGGCTGACCGGATATCGGGTCGATGACCGGGGCGACCACGGTGTCGATCCGGGCCTTGGCCGCAAAGCTGTCATTCCAATGCATCGGCACGAACAGGCTGCCGCGCGCCTGTCGCTCCGTCACCAAAGCGCGGACGATCACCTTGCCGTACAGGCTCTCGATCTCGATCAGGCTGGCTTCCGCGACGCCTATCTCGATCGCGTCGCGTGGATGAATTTCGGCGAAGGGTTCGGCAATGTGAGCCGATAGCCGCGGGCTCTTGCCGGTGCGCGTCATCGTATGCCAGTGATCGCGAACGCGACCGGTATTGAGGGTCAGAGGAAAGCGACTGTCGGTTCGATCGCTTGCCGGCGGCTCAATGGCGACGAAACGCGCCTTGCGATCGGGATGATAGAATCCGCCGGCTGCAAAGAAGCGCGTGAGCTTCGGCGGCGCTCCGGCAGGCTGCGGCCATTGGAAGGGCTGTAATGCCTCATACTCCTCCGGAACGATCGCGTCATAAGCACCAATGTCGAAATCGCGGCTGCCCTCGTTTTCGAAACCGGAGAGGCCTGCGTGCTCGGCGAAAATCTCAGCATTCGACTGAAAGTGGAAGGCCTCGGAAAATCCCATGCGACGGCCGACCTCGGCCATTTGCCACCAGTCGGGTCTAGCCTCGCCGGGTGATGCCAGAAATTGCCGCTGCCTGGAGATCCGCCGTTCGGAATTCGTGACAGTGCCGTCCTTTTCGCCCCAGCCGAGCGAGGGCAGCAGCACATGGGCGTGGCGTGTTGTGTCCGTTTCGCGCAGGACGTCGGAGACGACGACGAAGGGACAGGCCTTTATGGCCGCCTCGACGGCATCGGCATCCGGCATCGAGACGACCGGGTTGGTCGCCATGATCCACAGCGCCTTGATGCGGTCGTCCGCGACGGCGCGAAACATATCGACCGCCTTCAAGCCCGGCTTGGCGGCAATCCGCGGGGACCGCCAGAAGCGCTGCACACGATCTCGGTCTTCAGCACTCTCGACCGCCATATGAGCGGCAAGCATGTTGGCGAGCCCGCCGACCTCGCGGCCGCCCATGGCATTCGGCTGGCCGGTCAGCGAGAACGGCCCCATTCCGGGCCTGCCTATGCGGCCGGTCGCCAGATGGCAGTTGATGATCGCATTGACCTTGTCGGTGCCGGACGAGGATTGGTTGACGCCCTGGCTGTAGCAGGTAACGACCTTCTCGGTTTGGGCAAATAGCCGATAGAATTCGCGAAGCTGCATGGCGGGCAAGCCAGTCAGCTCAAGCACACAGTTGAACGACAGCGAACTGGCGGCAGCAAAAGCCTCGGCAAATCCGCCAGTATGTTCGGCAATGTAATTCTGGTCGATGGCATTGCTTGCGATCAGATGCTCGAAAAGACCTAGGAAAAGGGCGACATCTCCATCGGGGCGGATCGCCAGATGCAGGTCGGCGATATCGCAGGTCATGGTGCGGCGTGGATCGATGACAACGATCTTCATGGTCGGCCGCGCCGCCTTTGCTGCTGCCAGCCGCTGATAGATGACCGGATGGCACCAGGCGAGATTGGAGCCGGTGAGGATGACGAGGTCGGCAAGCTCGATATCCTCGTAGGTGCCTGGCACCGTGTCTGCGCCGAAGGCGCGACGATGGCCGGCGACGGAGGACGACATGCAGAGCCGCGAGTTCGTATCGATATTGCCGGAGCCGATAAAACCCTTCATCAGCTTGTTGGCGACGTAATAATCTTCCGTCAGCAGCTGGCCGGAGACATAGAAGGCAACGGAATCAGGTCCGTGCTCGGCAATCGTCTCGCTGAAGCGTTTCGCCACAAGATCGAGCGCCTCATCCCAGCTTACCCTCCGACCGGCGATTTCGGGGTGGAGCAGGCGGCCCTCGAGATCAAGGGTTTCGCCGAGCGCCGAGCCCTTCGAGCATAGGCGCCCGAAGTTGGAGGGATGATCGGGATCGCCCTTGACGGAGACCTTGCCGTCATCATCGACACTGGCGATGACGCCGCAGCCCACGCCGCAATAGGGGCAGGTGGTTTTGGTTTCAGCGGACATGGGTTGTGTCCATTGAATTCAAAATATGTGGTGAAACACCCCCCTCTGTCAGCTTCGCTGACATCTCCCCCATAAGGGGGGAAATTGGTGGGAGCAAGAGGCAGCCTCTGGTGAGCCAAGGCAAGGATTTTAGCGGTTGTGGCACAATGTGATCTCCCCCCTTATGGGGGAGATGTCCCGAAGGGACAGAGGGGGGTATTGTCCCACGCACCGTCATCTCTACTCCGCCGCCATCATCAGGCTTTCGAGCGCGATAAAGAGAGCGCCATCCTCGTTGCGGATGGGAATGGTGCGCACCTCGCCCTGGTCGGCGCCAAGCGCCTTGCCGGTTTCGAGCGAGATCACCCAGTTGTGCAGCGGGCAGGTGACGGCCGCGCCGTGAACGATGCCTTGGCTGAGCGGTCCACCCTTATGCGGGCAATGATCCTCGATGGCGAACACCTCGTTTTCAGCGGTGCGGAAGACAGCGATCTTGCCCTGCGGGGTCTTCACGCAGCGTGCCCCGCGCAGAGGGATGTCCGAGATATCGCCGATTTCAACCCAATTCATGTCGCTCTCCTCACTCGGCGGCCTGCGGGAAGCCAACCGTCGCCATCGGCCGGAATTCATGCTTGTCCTTGCCGGAGACACGCTCCGACCAGGGATCGACCTGCGCGAACTTCTGGCTGAAAACGAAGCGCTCGTAATAAGCCCTACGCTTTTCCTGATCCTGCATGATCTGGCGGCGGATCTCGTCGAGACCGATGCGCTTGGCCCATTTGTAGATGCGCTCGAGATAGCGACCCTGCTCGCGATACATCTGTGTCAGCGCCACGATGTGCTCGAGCGCCTCGTCTTCCGTCTTGACCAGGCCAAGCACCTCGGTGCCCTTGATGTCGAGGCCGGCGGCACCGGCGAAATGGATTTCGAAGCCGCTGTCGACGCAGATGACGCCAATGTCCTTGCAGGTCGCCTCGGCGCAGTTTCGCGGACAGCCGGAAACGGCCATCTTCAGCTTGGCCGGTGTCCAAGAGCCCCACATGAATTTCTCGATGCGGATGCCGAGGCCGGTGGAATCCTGCGTGCCGAAGCGGCACCAGTCGGAGCCGACGCAGGTCTTCACCGTGCGCAGGCCCTTGGCATAGGCTTGGCCTGAAATGAAGCCGGCCTTGCCGAGGTCGGCCCAGACGGCGGGCAGGTCCTCCTTCTGCACGCCGAGCAGGTCGATACGCTGACCGCCCGTCACCTTCACCATGGGTATCTCGAATTTGTCGACGACGTCGGCGATGGCGCGCAGTTCGTTCGAGCTGGTGACGCCGCCCCACATGCGCGGCACGACCGAATAAGTGCCGTCCTTCTGGATGTTGGCGTGCACGCGTTCATTGATGAAGCGCGACTGGTAGTCGTCGGCATATTCGTCCGGCCAGTCGCAGACGAGGTAGTAGTTCAGGGCCGGGCGGCACTTCGCGCAGCCGCAGGAGGTCTTCCATTCAAGTTCCTGCATAACAGCAGGAATTGTCTTCAACCCTTTGGCTTTTATCAATCTTCTGACATCGTCTTGGCCAAGTTCGGTGCAGGCGCACATCGGCTGCACGGCTTTGGGATTGTAGGCATCGCCAAGCGTGATCGACATCAGCTGTTCGACAAGGCCCGTGCAGGAACCGCAGGAGGCCGAGGCCTTCGTGTGAGCTCTGACATCGTCGAGCGATGTCAGGCTCTTGGCCGATATGGTTGACGTAATCTTGCCCTTGCAGACGCCGTTGCAGCCGCAGATTTCCGCATCATCCGGCAAGGCTGCAACGGCCGCCATAGGGTCCAGCGGCGACCCTCCCTGATAGGCCTGACCGAAGATCAGGGTCTCGCGCATCTCGGAAATGTCGGTCGCCTTCTTCTTCAGGTCGTTGAACCAGGCGCCGTCGGCTGTCTCGCCGTAGAGCACCGTGCCGATGATTCTGTTGTCCTTCAGGACCAGGCGCTTGTAGACCCCGGCTGCCGCGTCGCGCAGGACGATCTCCTCGCGGTCGTCGCCATCGGCGAAGTCGCCGAGCGAAAACAGGTCGATGCCGGTCACTTTCAGCTTCGTCGGCGTGTCCGCATGCACGAAGGCGGCGCCGGTTTCACCTGCCAGATGCGAGGCGGCGACACGTGCCATTTCGTAAAGCGGGGCGACGAGGCCGTAGACCATCCCGCCGACTTCGGCGCATTCGCCAAGCGCCATGATGCTGCCGTCCGAGGTCTGCATGCCGTCATCGACGACGATGCCCCGGTTGACGGCGATGCCTGCCTCCTTGGCAAGGCCAATATTGGGACGAATGCCGACGGCCATGACAACGAGCGTAGCGGGGACCACGCGCCCATCGTCGAGTTCGATCCCTTCGACCTTGCCGTCACCGACGATCGCCTTGGTGTTGGCCTTGGTGACGACCTTGATGCCGCGCTCCTCGACGGCCCTTTGCAGGAGATAGCCGGCGGCCGGGTCGAGCTGACGCTCCATGAGCGTCGGGTGCACATGGAGAACAGTGACATCCATGCCTCGCAGGCTGAGGCCGGCCGCTGCTTCGAGACCGAGCAGACCGCCACCAATGACAACAGCTTTCTCGCGCGATTGGGCGGCGAGCAGCATCGCCTGCACATCGTCGAGGTCGCGATAGGTGATGACCCCGCGCAATTCCTTGCCCGGAACCGGAATGATGAAGGGGACGGAGCCGGTCGCGATGACGAGCTTGTCGTAGCTCTCGGTCACACCGTGATCGGACGTAACGGTCTTGGCGACACGGTCGATGGCGACGATCTTGTGCCCCTTGTAGAGGGTGATGCCGTGCTTGATGTACCAGCCGTCGCCGTGGATGATGATCTGCTCAAAATCCTTTTCGCCTGATAGCACCGGCGACAGCATGATGCGGTCGTAATTGACGCGCGGTTCGGCATTGAAGATCGTGACCTCGTAGAGGCCGGGCGCCTTTTCCAGCAGATGCTCCAGCATGCGCCCTGGCGCCATGCCGTTGCCGATGATGACGAGTTTCTGGGTCATGATATCACTCCGCGGCTTCGACGAAGCGGTGGCGTTCGTAGAGGAACTTCAGCACGGCTTCGCGGCATTTGAGGTAGGTTCGGTCGGAGGCAAGCTCGATGCGGTTGCGCGGCCGTGCGATTGGCACTTCAAGGATATCGCCGATATGGGCGGCCGGGCCGTTGGTCATCATGACGATGCGGTCGGAGAGCAGCACCGCCTCGTCGACATCATGGGTGATCATGACAATGGTGCTGCCGAGGCGGTCGTGAATTTCCATCACGGCATCCTGAAGATGGGCACGGGTGAGCGCGTCCAGCGCCCCAAAGGGCTCGTCGAGCAGCAGAATCTTAGGCTGCATCGCAAGCGCCCGGGCAATCCCGACGCGCTGTTTCATGCCGCCTGATATTTCCGAGGGACGCTTGTCCTTGGCATGCGCCATCTGCACGAGATCGAGATTGCGCATCACCCAGTCATGGCGCTCGGCCTTGGTCTTGGTGCCGCGAAACACTTTCGAGACGGCAAGATTGACGTTCTCGTAGACGCTGAGCCAGGGCAGCAGGCTATGGTTCTGGAAGACCACGGCCCGATCCGGGCCGGGCGCGTTGACCTCGCGGTTCTCAAGCAGCACTGCGCCGGCGGAGACCGGCGTCAGGCCGGCGATGAGGTTGAGCAGGGTCGACTTGCCGCAGCCGGAGTGGCCGATGATCGAGACGAATTCGCCCTTGTCGATGACGAGTTCGATGCCCTTCAGGACTTCGGCCCGCTGGCCGCCGCGATCGAAGTATTTGTCGATATGATCGAGCTTCAGATAGGCGCTCATAGGGTTCTCCTCAATTGCTCGTCATGCCGCGGGTCACGACGGCACCAAGGCCTGCGACCAGACGATCGAGGACAAAGCCGGTGATGCCGATATAGGCGAGCGCCACGATGATGTCGGGCAGGCGCGAGGAGTTCCACGCGTCCCAGATGAAGAAGCCGATGCCGACGCCGCCCGTCAGCATTTCGGCGGCAACGATCGCAAGCCAGGAAAGCCCGGCGCCGATGCGCAGTCCGGTGAAGATGTAAGGGGCTGCCGCCGGCACCATGATGCGGAAGAAGAACTCGATCTGGTTCAGCCGCAGCACCTTGGCGACGTTGCGATAATCCTGCGGAATATTGCGCACGCCGACCGCCGTGTTGATGATGACGGGCCAGATCGAGGTGATGAAGATCACGAAGATCGCCGAGGGGTTGGAGTTCTGGAAGGCTGCGAGCGACAGCGGCAGCCAGGCTAGCGGCGGCACGGTGCGCAGCACCTGGAAGATCGGGTCGAGACCACGCATCGCCCAGACCGATTGCCCGATCACCGCGCCGATCAGCACGCCGGCGACAGCGGCAAGGCCGAAGCCATAGGCGACGCGTTGCAGGGAGACGAGCACGCGCCAGCCAAGCCCGATATCCTGCGGCCCATTGTAGAAGAAGGGATAGACGATGAGGTCATAGCTGTCCTGCCAGACCTGCGATGGCGGCGGCAGGCTGGCACCCGGCTGCTCGCAGAGCAGCTGCCAGATCGCGAGCAGAAGTACCAGGACTACCAGGGGCGGGAGGATGCTACGCAAGATCGAGGCAGCAATGCGGGCCGGTTCGATGCGGCGAGCCGGGCGGGCCGCCAATGTCACGACATGGCTCTTTGCGGGAGCAGGCGCTTGCGCAACGGCGGCTTGCTGTTTGCGGGCGGTTACGGACATTGAACGAATCCTTTTTGGAAGAGAGTGCCGAGCATTACGACGCCACCTTGATCGAGAGGCTTTCGAGGTATGCAGTGGGGTTTTCGGGGTCGAAGACCTTGCCGTCGAAGAAGGTTTCCTTGCCGCGCGAGGCCGATGTGGGAATGTCCGATGCGGCAACGCCGAGATCCTTGGCGGCGTCGCGCCAGATATCCTGGCGGTTGACCTGACCGACCAGCGTCTTGATGTCGGTGTCGGGTGCGAACTTGCCCCAGCGGATGTTCTCGGTGATGAACCAGGCGTCATGGCTCTGATAGGGATAGGAAACGCCGCCCTTCCAGAACTTCATGTAGAGATCGGTGCCCTTGGCGATGCGGCCGTTGCCGTAGTTGATGTCGCCCTTCAAGCGGCCGAGCACGTCCTTGGGCGGCACGTTGAACCACTGCCGCTTGCCGAGGATGGTGGCCATCTCCTCCTTATTGGCCATGCTGTCGCACCATTGCTGGGCTTCCATGACGGCCATCAGCAATGCCTTGGCGGCCTTCGGGTTCTTCTCGATCCAGTCGGCGCGCATCCCGAGAGCCTTTTCCGGATGGCCCTTCCAGATCTCGCCGGTCGTGCAGGCGGTAAAGCCGATGCCCTGGTTGACGAGCTGTTCGTTCCAGGGCTCGCCGACACAAAAGACGTCCATGTTGCCGACCTTCATGTTCGCCACCATCTGCGGCGGCGGCACGACGATGGTCGAGACGTCCTTGTCGGGATGGATACTGCCGGCCGCCAGCCAATAGCGAATCCATAGATCATGCGTGCCGCCCGGGAAGGTCATGGCTGCCTTGATCTCCCGGCCTGCGGCTCTCTTCGCGTCGAAGACGGCTTTCAGCTTGGATGAGTCCAGTTGGACGCCGGTTTCCGCATATTCCTTGGCGACCGAAATGCCCTGGCTGTCGTAGTTGAGGCGGGCAAGGATCGCCATCGGCACGGGTTGGTTGTTCTGCGTCACCTTGCCGGTGTGCATGAGGTAGGGGAGCGGCGAGAGGATGTGCGCGCCGTCGATGCCGTTTGCCGCGCCGCCAAGCACAAGATTATCGCGCGTCGCGCCCCACGAGGCCTGCTTGCCCACATCGACGTCGGGGAGGCCGTGTTTCTCGAACAGACCTTTTTCCTTGGCGATGATGAGCGGTGCGGAGTCGGTCAGCGCGATATAGCCGAGCTTTGCTCCGGACACTTCCGGTCCGGCCGCCGCTGCAAAGGCGCCGGAGGGGAAAGCCGTCTTGACGGCGCCGATCAGGGCTGCCGTGGCGGACGTCTTCAACAGGTTTCGGCGGGTAACGCCACCGGATAGAATTGTTTTCACTTGCAGTTTCCCCTTGTTTTGCTCGTGACGCTTGGATTTCGGGCATAAAAAAACGCCGCTCGGTTGTTGCTGCCCGGGACAGGAACGGAGTCCCCGGGGCAAGAACCTTGCGACGTCGATGTCTTTGCGAGCGCGTTTCCCGCGCATTGCCTGCCTTGATCGCCATTGATCGCGGCGAGATTAGATAAGCAAACTGTATGCCAGTTTGTGGAGGCGATATCATCCCATTGTAATTTCTGGATTATTCAGCGAGGCAGCACGCGGGATTACCTCGCAGGCAATTGCGATTTCTGCAAATATTTTGAGCGGATGCCGCACCCTCAATTTTCGATTTTGCGCTTATTCTGTGCAGCGCAGAATAGCCGGACGCTAAATGTCGTCGCCCGAAGCCAATGTCACATGTGTCGTCTTCACGGCGAATCCGGCGACATAGGCAGCCATACCCGCGGGATCGAAAACATGTCCGTCCATGAAGCGGTCGCCGTCTTCGTCGCCCTCAATGCGAATATCGGCATTGTCGGGCAGCGCCTCGTTCCCGAGCGCCAGCCGATAAAGGTCGGGACGGTAGGCCGAGGCTGCCATCTTCATGTTCTGCTCGGACAGCGTGCTCTGCCCCCAGCGTATCATCTGGCTGAAGATCCAAAGCGCCTGGCTCGGCCGCGGATAATTGGCGAAGCCGGCATGGAAGCTGAAATATCGATCGATTACTCGCCGATTGCCCCTGGCATCGAGGTTGAACTCTCCTGCAAGGACGTGGCGGATGATGTCAATCGGGGCGGCGATATAGCGCTGATCGGCAAGCGCCTCGGCAAGGGCGTCGTGATTTTCCGCCCGGTCGCACCAGCGCGCCGCCGCGTCTAGCGCCACGATGAGGCGCGAAACGGTTTCGGGATGGCTTTCGGCCCATTCCGGCCGCATGCCGATGACCTTTTCCGGCGCCGAAGGCCAGATATCCTGCTTGGCCGCAACGATGCGGCCAACGCCACGCTCGGAAGCGACCATGTTCCAGGGGGCGCCGACGCAAAAGCCGTCAATGGCGCCGGCCGCAAGTGCATCCGATGTGAGGGGCGGGGGCACGACGACAAGCTTTACGTCCCGGTCGGGATCAATGCCGCCGGCCGCCAGCCAATAGCGGAATTCGTAATTATGCGAGGAGAACGGGTAGGTCATGCCGAGCGTCGGCGGCTGCTCCCCGCGCTCCTTCATGTTCCTTACGACTTTCGCGAGCGCCTGCGCATTTTCCAAGGCGCTCGCGTGATCGGAAAGGCCTGTCTCGTTGCACATGCGGTCGAACAGCCGCGTCGAGAGAGTGATGGCATTGCCGCCGCAGCCGAGCGAGAAAGGGGTGATCGTCGGCGAGGGATTCGAGCCGAGCCCGAGCATGGCTGCGACCGGCATCGGGGAGAGCATGTGGGCGATGTCGAATTGGCGAAAGGCAAGCCGGTCTCGGACATTGGCCCAGGAGACGTCCTTGACGAGATCGAGTGCGATACCCTCCTTGCGGGCAAAGCCGAATTCTGCAGCCGCGATCAGGACCGAAGCGTCAACGAGTGGAATGAAGCCTGCGCGCAATATGCGTGGACCTTCGCTCGCAATCCGTGCGGGCGCGGGAGGATTGCTGTTGCCCGCCTTTTGCCTTCCGGTGGGAGGCGCTGCTTGCACTCTCATATTCACTCCGATGTCTCCCGTTTCAGGGTGACGGCCGAGATGGAGCTTGCGACACTCACATCAGCAACCCCGCTGCGGTTACGACACTTTGCGCGATTTCGGACATCTTCTTCTTTTCGTTCATGGCCGTCTGCCGCAGCAGCGCGAAGGCCTCGTCCTCCGAAAGACCGCGCATCTTCATCAGGATGCCCTTCGCACGCTCGACGACCTTGCGTTCTTCCAGCGCCGATTTGGCTTCCGCCAGCTCTCGCTGCAGCCGGTTGAAGGCGTTGAAACGGCTGACGGCCATGTCGAGGATCGGTTTCACCCGCTCCTTCTTCAGCCCGTCGACGATGTAGGCGGAAACGCCGGCCTCGACCGCCGCCTCGATGGAGGCCGTATCGGAGCGGTCGACGAACATGGCGATCGGTCGCCCCACGGTTCGCGTCAGCTGGAACAGATGCTCCATCATGTCCCGGTTCGGATTTTCGAGATCGATAATAATGACGTCGGGGCGAAGCGTCTCGATCGTGCGTGCGACACCCTGCACCTCGTGGATAACAGTCACGCGCGCATGGCCCGCCTCCCGCAAACCCTCTTCGATGATCGAGGCACGGATCGTGTTTTCGTCGATCACAAGAATGGTCAGATCGAGACGGCTCATACCGTCTTTATGACGCAGCGCAGCAAAATCGGCAAGTCATTCGCCGAAATATTAGGCGGAAATATTGGTTGCCTAATATTTATTCATATTTGTGTTGGTTTGGCTAATTCCTCAGCACCGCTGCCAATAGGCGGCGATGCTGAAGCTGCCCGGCTCGCGCGCGATCTCCGTTTTGACGAAGGTACGGATGGCGCGGGCCTGCTTCTGTTCGCAAGCCGCCCAGATGTAGGTTTCGGGGTCGGCCGCCGGCACGAGATCGCGCATGATGCGCTCGAGCGTGTCGGTCGTCCCTGCCGGCGCATCATTGCGATGCAGCCAGGTGAGGTTCATCGATGTGCTGGAGATGAGGGGCTGCTCCTCTTCCTTGTTCGCCACTTCCAGAAATACGCGCAAGTCTGCATCGGCCGGCATGGCGGCCGCGATGCGGGCAATGGCGGGCAAAGCCGTCTCGTCGCCGGCGAGAATGAGCTTGCGAGCCGCCGGAACGCCACCGCCGCCTGGCCCGATGAGGCCGGCGCGATCACCCGGGCGGGCCGTCATCGCCCAGGTTGCTCCCGGTACGTTGTCGCCTTCATGCACGACGAAGTCGATGTCCATTTGACTGCGGGCAAGGTCGATGTTGCGGATCGTATAGGCACGCAGGGTCAGTTCATCCTCGCCCTTCGGCCAATGGATGCGGCCGTCCGGCTCCGTATGCGGCCAGACCGGCTCGCGTCCCTTTGGCGGAATGAGGAGGCGAACATGCAGTCCACCCTCGACGAAATGCCTGGCGTCATCGGTCGCGACTACGACCCGGCGCATATGCGGGGTGATGTCGTAGGCATCGACGACGCTGATCTCACGGAAGTTCGGTATGGTGGACGGCTGCGGTCCATCGGCCCAGTTCAGGTCGAGTGCATTGCCTGTGGAGAGTTCGAAGAGGTTCTCGACGACCATGCTGCGTATGGTGAAGAGCATCGCCGCCGTCGGGCAACGCAGCTTGATATCGAGGCGATCGTCGCTGACGGCGATGTCGGCGCTGCCGATGACGGTTTCAAGGCGTGCACCTGCGTCACTCCGCGTAATCGTGACATGTTCGGCAAAGCGCGCGCAGAACTGATCCAGCAACTGGCCGGCATCTTTGTGCGTGGCGACGCCGGAAGCGGTGAAATCCCTTGCGTGCATCATTGCTTTGTCTCCTTGCGGGTCAGGAACCAGATGAGATAGGGGCCGCCGATCAGAGCCGCGAACAGGCCGACGGGCACCTCGTAGGGAAAGATGACGATCCGCGACAGCCAATCGGCGAGCGTCAGCAGCATGGCGCCGAGCAGCAGTGTTGCCGCCAACTGCCTGCCGGTTTCGCGGAAACCGATCAGGCGGGCGAGATGCGGCGCGACCAATCCTGTCAGGCTGAGGGGGCCGACGAGGAAGGACGGAATGGCGGTCAGGAGAGCGGCCAGGACAGCCAGAGCGAGCCGGCTCATCGCAACCGACAGGCCGACTGAGCGGGAGACGCTGCCTCCAAGCGGCAGGACATCGAACCACCGCTTGAGAAGCGGCAACAGCGGAAGAAGAAGCACGGCCGAGAGAAGTCCCGTCCAAGCCTCCAAGGAACCGGCGCGGTTGGTCGATCCCGACAGCCAGGTCAGCAGGAGATAGCTGCGCAGATCGCCGCGGGAGAGGACGACGGTGACGATCGCCATCGATAGCGCGCCAATGGCGACGCCCGAAAGCAGCAGGCGTTCCGGGCCGAAGCCGCCGCGAGCGCTGATCGCCATCATGGCCAGGAATGCAACGAGGGCGCCGATCGTCATCGCGGCGATCGTGATGGCGGGTGAGGGGAAAGCAAAGAGGAAGAGTGCCGCCGTCAGTCCGGCGCCACCGCCGGCGCTGATGCCCAGGACTTCGGGGCCTGCGAGGGGATTGCCGGTCAGTCGCTGCATGATGAATCCGGCCGCTGCGAGCATGGTGCCGGCAGTGGCGGCAACGACGGTTCGCGGTAGCCGGAAAGGCAACAGCTCCCAGAATTGGTTGCCGATAGCCATCTGCCAGCCATCGATTCCGCGCCCGATCGAAAGCGCAAGAACTATCAGGAAGAGGCAGCTGACGACGAGCAAGACAAGCGCTCGTCCGGGGGCGGCGAGATTTAGCCTGGTTCGAAGGGTAGCATCCGCACGCAGCGCATTGGCCGAATGCAGCCTCGGCAAGAGCAGAAGCAGGAGCGGTCCGCCAAGAAGTGCTGTGGCAGCACCGGTGGGGGCAAGGTCCGTGAAGCCGGGCGACAGCAGCTGCACGGCACAATCCGTAAGGAACAGCAGCCCAGCGCCGGCGATCGGGGCGGCGATCAGCAATTGTCCGGTGCGGCGCGCTCCGCAAAATCTTGCAAGATGAGGTGCTGCAAGGCCGAGAAAGCCGATAACGCCGACCTGCGCCGTCACCGAGGCCGCAAGCCAGACGGCGATAAGAAGAATGGCGAAGCGCATGGCGTGCAAGGCAAGGCCAAGGCTCTTTGCTCTGCTGTCGTCCAGACTCATGACCGTAAGCGGTCGAATGAGTACAAGGGCTGCGGCAAAGCCGATGACGAGACGGGGTGCAAGGGTGATGACGCCATCCCAGCTTTGCTGATTGAGTGCGCCCGCGCCCCAGATGAAGACGGACATGGCATATTCGCCACGCGCAAGGATGATGGTGACGCTGAGCGCGGCGGCGACCAATGTCACCATCATGCCGCAGAGCGCCACCGTCACCGGATCGAGGCCACGGCGCCAGCTTAGAGCGAGAACGATGAGGACGGCCGCAAGCCCGCCGGCAAAGGCAGAAATCTCGCGCGGCAGGCCGATGAGCAGCGGAGAGAGACCAACGGCGATCGTCATCGCCAGTTGCGCGCCGGCGGTGATCCCGAGTGTCGAGGCGTCGGCGATCGGATTGCGCAGGACCCTTTGTAACAGAGCGCCGGAAAGGCCGAGCGCCGCCCCGGCGACGATCGCGATCGCCGAACGCGGCAGCAGGCTATCGGTGAGCAGAATATGGTTGAGGGTGGCCGCCCCAGGCATGTCAGGGGCAAGGTGCGGGCGCAGGACGATCAGCGCCGCAAAGGCGAGAATGCAGATAGCGCCCAGCAGCGCGCCGTTGCGCGCCAGCGATCTGCCTTTCGCAATCAGCGGGCGATCAACCATTCCATGCACGGGTCAGCCCTCCCGCAAGGAGATCGGCAAAACGCGCCGCTGCCGGCAACGCGCCATAGGGGTTGATGGAGCCGAGCGTGAGGACGCGGCCGTGCTGCACTGGTGGCAGCGCTTTCCAGAAGGCGCTTTGTTGCAATTCCACAAGCGCTTCTGCCGGATGTGGCGGAATGAGGACGATCCATGCTTCCGGCATGGCGGCGAGCCGCTCGATGCCGACGGGCGCGGTCGCCGAATAGCTCGTCAGCTCCGGCCAGGCATTGGCAAGGCCCGTGCGGCTCAGAACCTCGCCGAACATGCTGTCTGAGCCGAAGACGCGGAAGTGGTTGGCATCGCCGAGATTGATCGGCAGGATTGGGCGATGATCGCCCTTGCTGAACCTGCTGCGATAAGTGTCGAGCTTTTCTCGCGTTGCGTCGACGAGCGCGCGACCGGTGGCCAGCCCGAGCCGCTCACCGATCGCAAGCGTCATCTCTTCAGAACGCTGGTACGGGCTGGCTCCTGGTTGATAGACTGCATGGCTTTCGACCGGCGCGATCAGCCGCAGGCGCTCATCGGCCCAGGCATAGAAATTCGAATTGAAGATCAGGTCCGGCTTGGCGGCATAAAGCATTTCGAAATTCGGCGTGCCGCGCAGCCCGAGATCGGCGACTCCTGCGGGGATGGCAGGGGTAACGGCAACGTCCCGGAACTGCAGCAGCTCGGTGCCGGCGACCACATTGGCGCCGATCGAAAGCAGGGTTTCCAGAATGGCCCAATCGAGCGTTGCCACGCGCGGACCCGTCGCGGCGCGCGCCGGCCTCAAACCGGCAAGTGCACCGGCGCCTGCAATGGCAAGGAATTGCCGGCGCGACAGCCTGTGAGCGCTTCTTGCCGTCATGCTGGCATCGCCTTTGGTTTCAACGAATTCGAGGATTGCCTTGCGGCAATCCCCGGTCCTTTGCCATGATCGAGAAGAAAAGTATACTTTATTTCTCAACTTACCACTTCTTGCTGAGCTTGAAAGTGATGGTTCTGGCATCGCCGTAGCCGCAGACATTTTCCCCGGCGCAACCCGAGACATAGTCCTTGTCGAAGATGTTGGCGACGTTGAGCGAGGCGCCCCATCCCTTCTTTTCGTAGCGAATGCCGGCGTCGAAGAGCGTTGCGGAAGGCACCCGCAACGTATTGGCCTGATCCGCCCAGGACTTGCCCTGATAACGCACGCCGGCGCCGATGCTGAGACCATCGAGCGCGTCGCTGGTGAAAGCGTAATCTAGCCAAAGTGCGGCTGTAGAGTTCGGCACCAGATAAGGCGAATTGCCGATGATAGCGGTATTCAGGTCCTTGATGACTTCCAGATCTGTGTACGAATAGGAGCCGAGCAGCTTCCAGTTGTCGTCGAGATTGACCTTGCCTTCGAATTCGACGCCACGCGAACGCACTTCGCCGATCTGGCGCTGCAGGAAGGTGGTGGGATCGGTCAGAGCCATGTTCTTGCGGTCGATCTGGAAGATAGACGCCGTGAACAGGCCGTCGATGAAGTCCGGCTCGTACTTGATGCCGGCCTCGTATTGCTCGCCCTTTTCAGGCGTCAGGCCGCCACCGGTGACGCTGGTGCCGATCAGCGGATTAAAGAAGGTGCCGGCGCTGATATAGGGCGTGATGCCGTTGGAGAACTCATAGGCAAGACCCGCCCGGCCGCTCGGCGCGTTTTCGTTCGACTTGTAGGTCGTGCCGATCTTCGAGTCGGAGTTGGTATCGACGAAGTCGTAGCGGCCGTTGAGCGTGACCAGCCAGCCGCCGCCGAAGCGCATCTGGTCCTGCGTATAGATGCCGAGCTGCTGCTGCGTCATGACCTGATTGAGGTAGACGAAATTGGTCCCCTGCGGCGTGCCATAGACCGGGTTGGTGGCGCTGATCGGGTTGGAGCCGCAGCAGGCCTGGATCTGGTCGAGGCGATAGATCGAATAGTCGGTGCCGATCAGGAAATCATGGCTGATCGGGCCGGTGTCGAACTTGTTCTCCGCGCGGGTATCGACCGAGAAGGTGTCGACCTTCGAACGCTCGAAGAAGCCGATGCGGTTCAGCATATAGTTCGGATCATTGTAGGAGGGGCTGAGCGGATTGCCGTCGACGTAGCCGTTCAGATATGGGCCTTCCTCACGCTTATAGAGGTGACCGTAACGCGCATTCTGCGACACGGTCCAGCCGCCGTCGAAATCATGCGAGAATTCATAGCCAAGCATCTGCTGGGCGTATTTCAGATTGTCGATGCTGCGCTCGCCATAGAATGCATCGCGCTTGATCTTGCCGAAAGGCGCATCGACGACGGTGCCGACATAGGGGAAGAAGCCGTTGCCGCTGTGGATCTCGTCGAGGCCGCTCAGCATGCCGAAGACGGTCAGCTTGGTGGACTCATCCGGCGAAATGGTGACCTGCGGCATGATGAAGCCGCGCAGATCGCGCGTGCCGTCGCTATACGTATCGCCACCGGCGATCTTGCCGGTCAGGCGGTAGCGATAGACGCCATCGGCCGAGAGCTTGTCGGAGAAATCGAAGCCGATGAAGGCATTGCCGAGATTGTTGATGCCGATCTCGGTCGAATATTGCGGGGTGTCGGTCGGCTCCTTGCGGACCATGTTGACGAGGCCGCCCGGATTGGCGCCGCCGTAAAGCACGGAAGACGGCCCCTTCAGCACTTCGACACGCTCGAGCATGTAGGGATCGATCTGGAAGCCGCCGAAGCCGTAGCTGTAGAGCGTCAGGCCATTCATGAAGACGCCGGTCTGCGTGGCGTCGAAGCCGCGAATGTAAAACCAGTCGGTGTCGCCGTCGTTGCCGAAGGGCTGGGTGGTGACGCCGGGCGTATAGCGCAGCGCTTCGTCCACCTTGTTGGTGATGCCGCGATCCTGCATTTCCTGCTGGCCGATGACGGAGACCGATTGCGGCACTTCGGTGAGCGGCGTGTCGGATTTCGAGCCCGACGTCGTCTTTTTGGCGACGTAGCCTTTGACCGGCGCCGTGCCGCTGTCTTCACCCTTCTGCTGCGCGCCCTGAATGACCAGCGGCTGCAGTTCGGTGGCGGCCTCTTGCGCCATGAGCTGCGAGCTCGACATCAGCGCGATCATGGCTACGCCCGTCGCCATGAGCCGTGCCCGCGATACGTCCTGCTTCAATCCCTGCATTTCCCTATTTGTCCCGAATTCTTGCGCCCGTTCGGCCCTGCGGCCGATCCCTCGATAAGATGAGCAATTAACTCATATTTACAAACGCGGCTTGTCTGTCACGGGGGAAATTGAATGTTTTTGGGCAATTCTCCGCGAAGCGCGCAATTGCTCGTGGAGTGTGGTTTTCAGGCAAGCCTGCTGCGTTTCCAGCTTGCCGGCGCTGCGCCGACATTCTTGCGGAAGACGCGGGTGAAATGCGCCTGATCGGCAAAGCCGGTTTCGACGGCGACCGTCGTCAGCGGCATCTCGCTGTTCAGCAGCAGGTGCTTGGCGCGCTCGAGCCTGGCCTGCGTCTGCCACTGATGCGGCGGCAGGCCGGTAGAGGCCTTGAAGGCATGGCTGAAATGCGATTGCGAAAGGCCGGTCAGCACCGCAAGTTCTTCCAGCCGGATGGCGCGCGTGCAATGTTCTTCGATATAGTCGACCGCGCGGCGCAACTGCCACGTGGCAAGGCCGCTGCGCTTGCGTGGCTGCGTTCCCCGTAACTGCAACACGTCGATCAGCAGCGAAAGCGTCAGGCCGTCGCCATAGAGATCGTGCAGCGGCTCGGGGTTTTCGCACTCGGCGGCGATCAGCTCCGCAAGTGCCATCACGCGTTGGTCGTTGAAATGCAGCTGCGGGCGGTCAAGCTGTGCCGGATCAATGTTTTCCATCAGCCGCTGGCTGACAATCTCGGCGTTGAAATGAATATCGAGGTGTCGGACGAACTCGACACCTGAGATGTCGACCCAAAGCTCCATGCCGGCAGGGATATAGGAGATGCGCCCGCTGTCGTAATCCTGCAACTGGCTCTTTGCGCGCGGTGTCGGCCGAACATGGGTTGTGCCGGCGCCGCGCTGTTCGAGAAGAATGAACAGGCGCGGATCGCGCGCAACATAGTATCCGCCTGCCTGTGCCGCGCAGTTGACGTTCCAGATATCGGCAACAATTCCGTTCCAGTGGCGGCGATGCATGCCGCCGACGACGGAAAAGCCTCCGATCTTGTTCTGCATTCTTGGCTGAAACGTCATTTGCAGCTTCCGGTATCGCTCCCTCGCAATAATCCTTCAGGTTAAACTCAAGTTATTATAGGAACGCGACGAAGATGGCAATCATGAGCTTGTGATGTGAGGTGTTGTCTGCGGGGCCTTTCGACTGAAGCCCGGAACAACGCGCCCAATTGACGATTGTACATGCTGGACGGCAAGCCTATCCGCCCGTTTTGCGCCTGCTGCAACAACGCCCGCTTGAAATTTCGCTCGTCTTCCGCCACCTGTGCGGCGCGACTTTTGTTATTCCCAGGAGACTAGACGCCTATGACGACCACTACCGCAGAAAATACCGCCGAAAGCCACGTCTTCGAGGCCGACGTTGCCCGCCTTCTGCACATGATGGTTCACTCGGTTTATTCAGACAAGGATGTCTTCCTGCGCGAGCTGATCTCGAATGCGGCAGATGCCTGCGAGAAGCTGCGCTACGAGGCGATTGCCCACCCCGGCCTGCTGGCAAACGATCCCGATAGCCGTATCCTGCTCACGCTCGATGCCGATGGCAACAAGCTCATCGTGGAAGACAACGGTATCGGGATGAGCCGTGACGAGATGATCGAGGCGCTCGGCACGATCGCCCGCTCCGGCACGCGCGCCTTTATGGAACGCATCGAGGCCAACAAGCAGGGCGAGGGCGCGCAGCTCATCGGTCAGTTCGGCGTCGGCTTCTATTCCTGTTTCATGGTCGCCGACCGGGTTGACGTCGTCTCGCGCCGCGCCGGCGCTGAAGACGCGTGGCTCTGGTCTTCCGACGGCAAGGGCGGTTACAGCGTTGCCCCCATCGACGTAAACGAAGCTCCGGCCCGTGGCACCCGCATCACGCTGCATCTGATGGAAGATGCCAAAAGCTACGCTTCGCGCTGGAGCGTCGAGCGCATCGTCAAGGAACAGTCGGGTCACGTGCCGGTGCCGATCAAGATCGCCGAAAAGCCGGGCGAGGAACCAACACAGCTGACGGACGGCACCGCGCTCTGGACCAAATCGAAGAACGACATCACGACGGAAGAATATACCGATTTCTATCGCGGCGTTTCCGGCCAGTATGACGAGCCGGCGCTGACCGTGCATTTCCGCGCCGAGGGCCGTCACGAATATTCGGCGCTCGCCTTCGTGCCAGGCTCGCAGCCTTTCGATCTCTTCGATCCCGACCGCAAGGGCCGCATGAAGCTCTATGTGAAGCGCGTCTTCATCACCGACGAGGCGGAATTGCTGCCGCGCTATCTCCGCTTCGTGCGCGGTCTCGTCGACACGTCGGACCTGCCGCTCAACGTCTCGCGCGAGATGATCCAGGAAAGCCCGATCCTGACGGCGATCCGCAAGGGCGTCACCAATCGCATCATCACTGCGATCGAAAAGCAGGCGGAAAGCGATCACGACGCCTTCCTGAAGATCTGGGAGAATTTCGGCAGCCTTATCAAGGAAGGCATCTATGAAGATTTCGAGCGTCGCTCGCAGCTTCTGGCGCTCTCGCGCTTCCGCACGACCACTTCAGGAGATGGCTATCGCTCGCTCGCCGACTATGTCAGGGATGCCAAGGAAGGCCAGCAGGCGATCTATTATCTCGTCGGCGGCAGCCTGGAGCAGTTGAAGGCGTCGCCGCAGCTTGAAGGTTTCCGCGCTCGTGGCATCGAAGTTCTGTTGCTGACCGATTCTGTCGACAGCTTCTGGGTGACGAATGCCCCGGAATTCGAAGGCAAGAGCTTCAAGTCCATCACTCAAGGCTCCGCGGATCTTGCCCAGTTCAAGAAGCAGGATGAGGACAAGCCGGAAAGCGACGGCGCGCCCGCGGAAGTGCAGGCATTCCTCGACTATGCCAAGCAGAGGCTTGCCGACGAGGTTTCGGACGTGCGAGCTTCGGATCGCCTCGTCGAAAGCGCCGTCTGCCTCGTTGCTGCCGAGCAAGGCTATGACCGCCAGCTTGAGAAGATCCTGCAAGGTGCGGGCCGTCTGCAGTCCGGCGCCAAGCCGATCCTCGAAATCAACATGGATCACCCTGTCGTGAAGGCGATTGCCGCCAAGGCGGATGCGCCGTCCTTGCGTGACGATGCCGCCTTCCTTCTGCTCGATCAGGCCCGCGTGCTCGATGGCGACAAGCCCGCCGATCCGCGCGCCTTTGCCGAGCGCCTGGCGCGCTTGATGGAGAAGGCGCTGCAGTAACTCAACGGAAATCGGCGCGGCCTGCTGGGCCGCGCCGCTCTGCCGCAACGAAGATTGCCGATAGCTCAAAAACTTGTCTCCAATTATCATCTTTTCGTTGCGCGAAGAGAATTCCTCTTCTATAGAGGACACAGATTGGCCGGATATCGTTCGGCCACGTAAGCGTTAACGTCACTCAACGCGTATGATCGAACGGCTCTGCGGCTTCGGTCTGCGCGACTGTGTCCTGCGGATCGAGATCGAAGCGCCTCGAAAGGACACCAATGGATACCCCCCAGATTTCCACCCCTGCCGTCTCCGCACCGAAGATCGAGCGCGTGCGCCACGAACTGAAGCGGCGCTCCCTGACGGTGACGGCCATCGACAGGATCACGCCCGGCATGCTGCGCATCCAGCTGGCTGGCGAAGATCTCGCCGATTTCGTCAGCCTGGCGCCCGACGACCACATCAAGGTTCTGGTGCCGGGTGCGGGCGAGGAGATGGAGCGGCGCGACTATACGCCTCGCTACTATGATACCGATGCCCGGACTCTGGTCATCGATTTCGCCGTTCATGAGGCCGGACCCGCCACCCAATGGGCACTCGACGCTTCGGTCGGCGACAGGCTGGAGATCGGCGGTCCCCGCGGCTCGGCCGTCGTCTCCGCCGATATCGAGAACTGGTTGCTGATCGGCGATGAAACGGCACTGCCCGCGATCGGCCGCCGGATCGAAGAGGCGCGTGCCGGAGCGCGCATAACGGCCATCGCCGCCGTTGCCGACGCTTATGAGCGACAGGCATTTCTAAGCAATGCGCGGCTGGATATGCGTTGGGCGTATCGGCCTCTCTCGAAGGCGACAGATCCGTCTTCGCTCATCGAGATACTGCAGTCGATTGATGTGGCGCCCGGCACCTTCGTCTGGATCGCCGCCGAGGCCTCTGTCACCCGCGCTTTGCGCTCCTACCTCGTTGAAGAACGCGGCTATCCGCTGAGCTGGATCAAGGCATCCGGCTATTGGGTGAAGGGCAAGGCGGATACCACCGAGAAATTCGACTGAACAAGGCCCATACAGGCGGCATAAAGCCGCCTGTATCGCTTGATGTGATCGTCAGGCATCTTGCCGGAGCAAGCCGCTGCTCCATCTCATGGCACAACTGTCCCGTAAAAGGACAAGGCGTCCCGTGATAAGGTTGGGTTCACCGAAACTGCATTCGGGATAGATTTCGACTTCCTAAATAGCATGGGATCGCCGAAGGTTAGGCGCGAAGCGAGGGGATGGCCAAGGTCATCGGCGATCGCTTTGCGGGTTCATGGTGTCGAACGGGAGGCGGCGCCCTGGGCGTCATTTGAACCCCTGCCGTGCGCGACGGCCAATGTTGAGGATCGAAGCAAGGTGCTTGCCGTCCCGAAAGACCCGCCGCAGACATTTGCTGCACTGATGCTGTCAACGCTTCGCAAGGCTTTCGTTGGTATCGCCTTGTCGAGTGCCGCCATCAACGTGCTGGCGCTGACCGGCTCCTTCTTCATGCTGCAGGTCTATGATCGGGTCATTCCGAGCCACAGCCTGCCAACCTTGCTGGGGCTCGTCGTTATCGTCGTGACCCTTTATCTGTTCCAAGGCGTTTTGGAATTCCTGCGCTCGATGCTGCTTGTCCGCATCGGCATGTCGCTCGACGAACGTCTGAATAGGCGGGTCTTTGGCGCGCTTCTGTTTCTGCCGACCAAACGGCAGACATCGGATGACGGCCTGCAATCCGTGCGTGATCTCGAGCAGATTCGCTCCTTTCTCTCCGGCAGCGGCTCGACGGCGCTGTTCGATCTGCCCTGGGTGCCGTTCTACCTGATCCTTTGTTTTCTGTTTCACTTCTGGATCGGCTTCACCGCATTATGCGGCGCTCTGCTGCTCGTCGGCCTCACCGTGGCTGCCGAAATGCTGTCGCGTCGGCCCGCTCTGGAGGCGGCCAAGTCTTCGGCGGCGCGTCTCGGCTTTGCCCAGGCGGCGCGGCGCAATTGGGAAGCTGCCGTTGCCATGGGCTTTTCCGGCCGTCTTACCGAGAAATGGGCTGTCATCAATGATGATTATCTCCGGCATCAGCTGACCGCGAGCACCGTCATCGGCGCACTGACCATTGCCGCCAAGGTTGCACGCATGATGCTCCAGTCCGGGGTTCTGGCCGTCGGCGCGATCCTCGTCATTCGCCAGGAAGCCACTGGCGGTATCATCATCGCCAGTTCGATCCTGGTGACGCGGGCGCTGGCGCCCGTCGAACTTGCGATCGGCCAGTGGAAGGGTTTTGTTGCCGCGCGCCAGGGCTGGACGCGGCTCGCCGCACTCCTCGATGTCATGCCATCCGAACGGCCCGCCTTTGCCCTCCCGCCGCCGTCGCGGGAACTCAGCGTCGAAAATATCAGCGTTTCGTCTCCCGGCAGCCGCGATCTCATCCTGCGCAATATCACGTTCAAGGTAGCAGCCGGCACTGTGCTTGGCGTCATCGGCCCAAGCGCGTCGGGCAAGTCGTCGCTGGCCCGCACGATTGCTGGCCTCTGGCCGGTTGCCGTCGGCGGGGTGAGGCTCGACCGAGCGGCTCTGTCGCAATGGGATACCGATGAGTTTGGACGGCATATTGGCTATCTGCCGCAGGATGTGGATCTTTTCGACGGTTCGATCGCCGAGAATATTTCGCGGTTTGCAGCCGATATGCGGACGGAGCCGGTCATCGCCGCAGCGAAGGCGGCGGGCATCTACGACATGATCGTCAAGCTCCCGGACGGTTTTGACACGAAGATCGGCGAAGGCGGATCGCGCCTTTCGGCTGGGCAGCGGCAACGCATCGCCTTGGCGCGGGCGCTTTACGGCGATCCGTTTCTGGTGGTTCTGGACGAGCCGAATTCGAATCTGGATGCGGAGGGAGAGGCGGCGCTGACATCTGCACTTGCGGGCGTGCGCGAGCGTGGCGGCATTGCGATCGTCGTCGCCCACAGGCCGAGCGCGCTCGCCGCCGCCGACACGGTCATGATCGTTGCCGGCGGTCAGGTCCAGGCCTTCGGGCCGAAGAAGGATATCCTCGGCCCGTCGCCCAAGCAGTTCGCAACGGCCCATCTGGCCGTTGCCGGTGGGGAGCCGCACGGATGAACGACACGCCTTCGCCATCGACCGAGCGGACGATCTGCCGCCTGTCGCTGCTCGTGGTCGCGGCCATCCTTCTTCTGTTTGGTGTCATGGGCGGTCTGGCGGCTGCAACCAGGATCGCCGGCGCAGTGGTCGCCTCGGGCACGCTTGTCGTCGACAGCTATGTGAAGCCGGTAAAGCACCTGAAGGGCGGGATCGCGCGGACAATCCTCGTGAAGAATGGCAATCATGTCGCTGCAGGCCAGGTGCTCGTCCGGCTTGACGACACCCAGACCAGAGCCAATCTCTCGATCATCCGCAAGCGGCTGAACGAACTCTCCGCCCGCACCGCGCGTCTGGCTGCGGAGCGTGACGGCCGGCGGGATATCGAGTTTCCGGCAGATCTGCTTTCCTCGGCCGGAAATACCGATGTCGCTTCCATTCTCTCGGGGGAGCAGCGGCTCTTTCGTGATCGCCAGGCATCGCGCGACGGTCAGAAGTCACAGCTTCACGAGCGCATTCAGCAGCTCAGGCAAGAGATCGACGGTCTCGTGGCGCAGGAAGAGGGCAAGCGCCGGGAGATCGCGCTCATCGCCAAGGAGCTCGGAAGCCTCGAAGGCCTGCTCAATCAGGGCATCATTTCGGCGACAAAGGTCTATTCCCTGCAGCGGGAAAGCGCATCGCTGAACGGCGATCTCGGCAATCTCGTTTCATCGGTCGCCCAGACCCGGGGCAAGATCGCCGAAACCGAGCTGCAGATCCTGCAGATCGATGCCGATCACAGTTCTGAGGTTTCCGATCAACTGCGCCAGGCCGAAAGCGACAGCGGCCAGTTTGCCGAGCGCCTGATCGCCGCCGAGGACGATCTGAAACGGATCGATATCAAGGCACCGCAGGCCGGGATCGTTGACCAGCTGAGCATCCATGCCGAAGGAGCCGTCATCTCGCCGGCAGAAGCGATCCTGCAGATCGTTCCGGACAAGGACGCGCTCGTGGCGGAGCTGAAACTTCCACCGCAGGATATCGATCAGGTTGCCGTGGGGCAGGCGGTATCCTTGCGCTTTCCGGCCCTCAATCAACGGATCACGCCCGAGCTGAACGCGCATGTCGATACGATATCGGCGGATCTCGCGACGGACCAGCGTTCCGGCCAGAGCTATTATGTCGTCCGGGCAAAGGTGGTGAAGGAGGAATGGGATCGGCTGGGAGGGCTCACGCCGCTGCCCGGCATGCCGGTGGAGGCCTTCCTGCAAACGGGGGAGAGAAGCGTCCTTGCCTATCTGACGAAGCCGATGAGCGATCAGATCAGGCGGGCGTTCAGGGAGGACTAGTCGATCGGGCGCAGATCGGCTGGCGCTACGGAAGCACTGTTCGCCATTGCCTGCGGCGATCATTTGCACCGGCGATGCGGCCGATGTAAATGCTCCAGCTGGTTGATTTTCGGGGAGGGACAGCATGGATTGGTTCATGGGCGGTTGCCTGTGCGGCGGCGTCCGGTTTGCGGCGTCGGGGAAGCCATATCGGGTCGGCCTCTGCCATTGTCTCGATTGCCGCAAGCATCATGGCGCGCTTTTTCACGCTTCCGCGATATTTCCGCAGGACGCGGTGCGGATAGACGGTGAAACGCGCGACTATGCCGGGCGTTTCTTCTGTCCCCGATGCGGCTCGTCCGTTTTTTCCCGAACGGCGGACGAGATCGAGATCAATCTCGGATCTCTGGATGCCCCGGACCAACTGACGCCGACATACGAACTCTGGACCATCCGTCGCGAGTCATGGCTGCCGCCGTTTCCGCTGGCAAGACACCACGAGCGTGATCGGGACGCGACGAGCCGCTCCGAAGAGTAGATCGGCGCGTCACGTCTCCGTCTGGTCAAATTCGTCCGGAGCGCCTGTTTCGGCGCAATCATTCGGGAATCGGTCAGATGTGCCAATCGGTTGTATGCGCGGTCTGGGATGAAGCGGCGAGTTGGGCGGCATGATCATCAAGGGAGTAAGCCTTGATGTAATCGATCTTCATCTCGGAGCCGTTCGGCAGGCCGTCCGTGGGGGTGCCGGCGACGCCGCCGACAGCAAGGTCGACGAGCATGTACATCGGCCCGTGCATATCGGCTGGCGTATCGGCATGGGCGACGGCAACATCGTCGAAATACCAGACGATCTGATCCTTGTCCCAGAGCACGCCGTAATTATGGAAGCCGTCCGTGCTTGGCACCTCCACCGGGATTGAATCCATCGTGTGTTCGCCGGTGGCGTTCGAATGAACAGTCACGTTGACGGTGTTGGGATTTTGCCCGCGCATCTCCACCACGTCGAGTTCCGGCGGCCAGGAGCCATCCTCCGGCAATAGCCAGAAAGCCGGCCATACGCCCTGGTTGTGCGGCATCTCCGCCCGCATTTCAAAATAGCCGTAGGTCTGCGAGAAGGTGGAATGGGTGGTCAGAATGCCCGACGTATAATCATGGTTCTCTACGATCGATTTCAGCGCGTCCGGCGTTTGCTTCGCCGTGATGGTCAAAACTCCGTCTGAGACCGAAAACGGATTGACCGCAGCCGTCGGAGCGTAGGATGGATTGATATACCATTGCAGCTCGTCATTGAGGCTGCTGCCCTTGTCCGGCGCCCAGGAATATTTCGCATCCCAGGTGCCCTGCGTGCCCTCATGCAGGGAGAGCGTATTAAAATCGTCCGAAAATGTCTGCGTCAGCGACGACCGGTCGAGCCCGAGCTGGAACTGGTCTTCATGCAGATCGGAGACGGTCTTGTTGGCGAAGACCAGGCTTTCGCCGTTGCCGAGATCGAGCCGGACATTGGCGCCTTCCTGGGTGGAATGGCTGAGAACCTGATCGAAGGAGGTCAGGCCATATTGGTTGAGCCTGACCTTGTCGTCATCGCTGAAATCGGTGATGAGGTCGCTGCCATTGCCCTTGGTGACGATGAAGGTATCGGCCCCGCCGCCGCCCGTCAGCACGTCGTTTCCGGCGCCGCCGTCGATGGTCTGGCTGCCGCTGCCGCCAATTATGATGTTGTCGGCATCATTGCCATAGGCATGACGGTTGTCGCCCGTGACTGTGAGATTTTCGAAGTTTTCGGGCAGGGTGTAATCCATCCAGGTGATGATGGTATCCGTGCCGGCATTGGGCGCCTCATAGGCATGATTGAGGCTGGAATAGAGATAATAGATGTCGTCGCCGGTGCCGCCCATCATCGTCACGTTGACGGAAGCGTCGCCCCACATGGAGTCGTTGCCATCCGTGCCGTAGAGCACGGGTCCGGAGCCGGTGGCGGAAAAGAAACCCGTCGACGTGTCGCTATAGTAAAGTGGCTGTCCAAGGGCATTCAAAACTGAATTGGGCATGGGAATCCTCTTCCTTCGTGCCGGACGACCTCCTCCACAGACCTAATATTTCTCCCCGCTCATATGGGTCACATAGCGTGCTTTGTTTTTCTGCCCACCCCTGACGGCAAGTTTTTTCGCCGCTGCGGCGCCGCAGCGATCGACTCCAGCGGCGAGCACAGATCATGGGGCGGAAACGCGGTTGTTCACCGCGTCTCCGCGTTTGAAATTTAGAGGGAGGCCTTTACCTTGGCCGCAACGTCCGGACTGACCCATGTCGTCCAGATGTCCGCGTGGTTCTTCAGGAAATAGCGCGCGGTATCTTCGTTGGTGCCCTGGTTGTCCGTCTGCCAGGCAAGGATGCTGTTGACCAGATCGTTCGACCACTTCCGCTTCTTCAGATAGTCCATGGCCACCCCGGCCTGGTCGGCGAATTTTTTGGTGACGACGGTATAGACTTCCGAGACGGGATAGGAATTCACCTTCGGATTGGCGCAATCGATCACCGAGGTGCAGGCGTCCCATTCGGCCTTGTCATGCGGCACGCCGAAGGAGAGGCGCACCATCGGATACTTGCCGAGGATGGCCGTCGGCGACCAGTAATAGCCGAGCCAGCCGGTCTTCTTTTCGAAGGCGTTGGCAATCGTGCCGTCAAGCGCGGCGGCAGAGCCGGTCTCGACGATCTCGAAACCCTTCTTCTCGCCATCGAGAGCCCGGAAGAGATTGCCGAGCGACGCCTGGCACTGCCAGCCGGGCGGGCAGTTGTAGATGACGCCCTTCTTCGGATCGTCCGAGGCGGGGAAGAGCTCCGGATGGTCGAGCGCCTGTTGCACGGTCTTGATATCCGGGTGGGCGTCGGCGAGGAACTTTGGAATCCACCAGCCATCCTGGCCGCCGTCGGACAGGATGCCGGCCGCGACTACGAGCTTGCCTTCGGAAACCGCCTTATCCAGCGGCGTGCGCACCGCATTGATCCAGAGTTCCGGCGCGACGTCGGGCTGGCCCTTTTCGTTCATCGAGGTGAAGGTCGGCAGCGTATCGCCTGTCACGAGTTCGACCGAGCAGCCATAGCCTTCCTGGAGGATGATCTTGTCGACATTGGCCGCGACGCCGGCCGACGCCCAGTTCATTTCGGCGATCGAGACCGAGCCGCAATCGGCATATGCGGCGCCGGCGAAGGTATAGAGTGCTGCGGCGAAGACGGCGGCAGCAATATGCTTCTTCATGTAAGACCTCCAGGTCCTGATGTTGCTGTTGTCGAAGGATGTCGAGGGCGACCCGGTCGCCTTTTCCTTCGCTCTTGCGATACCCCGAGGCGCGTGACGGCGGCGTTGGAGCAACCGCGCTCAATTGGAAGCGGTCGGGACGCAATTGGATTACTGCCACAGCGCCCGCATGGCCATGTGTTAGCGAGATGAAGTTTCGGGTTTTCCCACAGGAAATGACCGAAGACGACGGGTTTCAAGCTGACGTTGCACCGGGTAGGGACGCCGGCAGGTGCTGCTGTGTCGCCGTCAAATCGAAGTGCCGTCAGCATCTGCGACTCGAATTGATCCATCGCTATGGCGGCGGCATCAAAGCTCTTGCCGTTTGCAGGCCTCAATGGCGATGCGCTCACGCGCACAGTCGTTTCTGCTTCTCGCAGCTATTGCCTTCGACGCGTTCGAGGATACATCGCAGTGTGTTGAAGCAATCGGGAGTTTCATATGCGGAAGATCATTCTGACCGGCATCGTGGCATTCGGATTTGCCGCGCCGGGCTATGCACAGGTATCAAACGACCAGATGGAAATGGCCTATAATTCGGCACGCAATCAGCTCGGTCTGCTGAAATACTGCCAGAATGCCGGCCATATCGATGGGGATGCCGTCGACATCCAGACGAAAATGATCGCTCTCATTCCGGCGCCTTCGGACACGGCAAAGGGCGATGAGGCGCAACAAGAGGGTGAAAAGGGCAAGATCTCCGCCATGGGCGTGAATCAGGACATTGCCGCTGTGACGAAGGCGCAGAACGTCACCGAAAAGCAGTTCTGCGAGACTGTCGCAAACGCCGTGAAACAGGCTGGCGCACAATTGCCAAAATAAGACGCAAAGCCGCGGCGGCCGACACCGGCGCAGCTCACGCGTCCCGTTGCAATGGATAGCCCGGATAGCGACATCCGGGCATCCCTGTCCTCGACAGTTATTTTGGCGCGAACGAGTCTCCGAAAACTACCACGCGCCAGCAAGCGGATTTCCGATGAGCGGTACCGTATTGGATTTGCCGTTCCGATCGCGAACGGTGATGGATGGCTGCATCATTTTGGGAGATTTGCGGAACCAGTTTGCGGCAACGGTCGCGAGGTCTCCGATCATTGTATGCTTGCGCCAATCCGCAAAACGCCGACTCATCGCTTCCGGCTCGGAACGATAGAAGAAATCTCCGGATTGGCGGAGATCGTTGATGGATTGCGCCATTGACGACAGGGGCCGCTGAAACATCTTCGAGTGAGCTATCAGGCCCGGTGCTGTCTCCGTAAACGCCGGGGCCATGAAGTCGATCGCCCATCCCTCTGCTTCGACCCAGCAATGGAAGTTTTCACCCGCTCCGGAGACGTAGCCGTCGTCGCGCCGGTCGGCGAAAAGTATGAGTTTTCCTTCAAGATTGTAAGCGGCGAGACCGCCCTGCGGCTTTGCCTTGACCTTGAAGTGATGCTCGAGAATGAAGGCGCCGAACGTGCTGAAATACATGGAAGCCGTGGCGGGATCAGCGTTTTCGTTGATCAGCAGGCTATTGATGACCCGATAAATCCGATGATAGTCGCTTTGCTTGATCAGCATGACCCTTGACCCTGAAATCCATTTTGCCTGCGCCTCCTCGTATTGGAGGGCGGCTGCGATGTAAACGGCGCCTTTGGTTGTTTAGCCGGAGAACGGCTTCTTGCTGATGCGCGCTCTCCAGCCGTCCGCATGGCGGATCTATTGCCGTCTCGCCTGTGCTTTTCAAGGCGTCGAACTGTCCGCCTCTCGTTCCAATTCAGGCGTGGCCTTCGCTCTCAGAGCCTCGTCTGTAAAACGTCGCCAGAAGGATCAGCAGCAGAAGTGTGAGAATAGCTGCCACGATTGCCGGCAGAATGTAAGGCTGCAACAGGGCGAGAAGCGGCGCGGGACCGCCCGTCCGGGCAATCGTCACGTCTTGCTGTGTCACGCGTGCATTCGGATTGCCGTAGCTGGTGAGGACATAATTGGCGATGTCCGCGATCTGCCTGTCCGTGAGAGGCGTGACATAGGATTGCGCCCCGAAGCCGGGCATCAGCACGCTTTGGCCATTTGCATCGCGCTCGACACCGTAGAGGATTGCCGCCACCAAATTGGCCGGGTTGGACGCGCCGGTCGCGGTGTTGTGTATCAGGGAAGGGTAGGCCTGGTTGTCGCTGCCGCCGCCATCCGGCTGGTGGCAGCTTGCGCAATAACCGCTGTAGAGCTCGGCGCCGCTGCGCAAACTATCCGCCTCGGTCGGCACATAGCTGCCGCGAATGACGGCCTCGTCAGACTTCGGTGCCCCGAAACCCTGCGCCGGCGTCGTGTCGGCGGTGTTGCGCACAGGCGGTACACTCTTGAGATAGACGGCCAGAGCCTTCAAGTCGCTGTCGGGCAGATATTGCAGGCTATTCTGGACGGCCTCGGCCATCCCGCCGGCTGCCTGTGCCTTGCCCGCGACATGGCCGGTATGAAAGTAGGCGACGAGCTCTTCCGTGCTCCAGCCGCCAATGCCGCTCACCGGATCGGAGGTGATGTTGGGCGCGTACCAAGCTCCGACAGAGCCGCCCGTCAGATAGGCGGATGCGCTCTGGCCCATGAGAATCCCGCGTGGCGTGTGGCAGGAGCCGCAGTGGCCAAGCGCATCCGCGAGATAGGCGCCGCGATTGAGCTCGGCGCTGCGGCTGGCATCGGGCGTGAATGGCTTGCCGCCCGCATAGAGAAGGTTCCATCCCGCCATGGCGATGCGCATGTTGAAGGGGAAGGGCAGTGCTGTCCGTTCCTTCGGGGTATCGTCAACTGGGGCAACGCCATGCATGAAATAGGCGTAGAGCGCCTGCATGTCTTCGTCGGTGATGCCCGCATAGGCGTCATAGGGCATGGCCGGATAAAGATGCGCGCCGTCCTTGCGTATTCCCTGGCGAACCGCGCGGGCGAATTCGGCCTCGCTGTAATCGCCGATGCCGGCGCTTTTCGACGGTGTGATATTGGAGGAGTAGATCGTCCCGAGGGGCGACGCGATGCCGTAGCCGCCTGCGAAAGGTTTGCCTGTTTTCGGAGCCGTGTGGCAGGCCATGCAGTCGGCGGCCGTGGCGACGCCCTTGCCCTTTTCCACCAGAGCCTGAAGATCGTCGGCACGTGCTTCCGCCGAAAGCACCAGCAAGGCCGCGGTAACGAGCAGGGGGATATGTTTGAGCGGCTTCATCGTCAGGCCCTCAGCTGCTTCGAAATGTCGTCCGCCGCCTTGATCCCCAGAGCCGCCATGGTGAGGGTGGAATTGACGACGCTCGCCGAGGGTATGGCGCCGCCGCCCGGAATCCACAGGTTCGGGTGGTCGTGCGCCCGACAGTTGCCGTCAACAACGGAATCCTTCGGGTCGGAGCCCATGATGCAGCCGCCCATGATATGGTTGTTGGCGTTGAGTGCCGTGGTGATGTTGAGATCGGTCGCCTGAAACAGCCCGGCAATCTCCTTGAGCTGCGTCACCGCCGCGTCATAGCCTTTGTGGACGTAGTCGCCGACATCGTAATAGACGTCCGGGCAGGGAATGCCGTGCGGATCGACACGTGTCTTGCTGAGGGTGACGCGGTTTTTCGGATCGGGCAGCGGTTCCAGGCTGATGGACAGATCGACGCCGTGGATCGTCTGCTTGCGGATCTCTGCGTCCAGCTCGGCGCCGACCAGGCCCTTCTTCAGTGCCGCCGACGTCGCGGACGTGACCTGGGTGATATTGTTCAGGATCATCTTGTTGGCGGAATATTGCGAGCGGAAGGCGCCATCGCGCGGGCCGACGAGACAGCTCGATTGCGCCGGACCGCGTCCGATCCACAGGGGTTCCGCCGCCTGGAAGAAGCAATGAAAGCCGGAATGATCCATCATATTGCGCCCGACCTGATCGGACGAGTTGGCTATGCCGGCCGGATTGCGCCCGTTGGCGGCAGCCAAAAGCAGACGGGGGGATTCCAGCGAATTGCAGGCGATCACGAAGGCCTCGGCGGTCGCCTTATGTGAATTGTGCTGGTTGTCGTACCAGTAAACGGCAGTGACGCGGTTGTTCTCGTCGGTATCGATCCTGTAGACGACCGATTCTGCGAGTACCAATGCACCCTTTGCTTCCGCAGACTGCACGGAATGGATGCCGTTATACATCGCGCCGATCGGACAGATGGGCTGACAGTTGTTGTTGCCGCAGCAGGTCGGCCGTCCGTTCCAGGGTCTGGTGCTGCGCGCCTGTGGGATCGGCACCGAGCGGTAGCCGTGCGCGTTCACCACTTCGGCAAAGCGCTTGTCGCCATAGCTCCATGGCACCATGTCCATGGGATATGGCTTGCTGCGCTCGGAGGGCGATTGCAGCGCCGGATCGTTCGGCCCGGCCACGCCCATGGCCTCCTCGGCGCGCACATAATAGGGTTCAAGCTCATCATAGCTGATCGGCCAGTCGCGGCCGACGCCATAGGCGGAGCGCATTTTCAAGTCCACCGGCAGATGTCGCCAGCTCGATGCCGCCCAATGCCAGGTGGTGCCACCGACGGTCTTGAGGTAGCCCTGCTTGAAGCCCTTTCCGTCGGGACCATCGAGGCCGACATAGTTGTTTTCCGGCCAGTAAAGCGGTGCAGGAGCCCATTTGGATTGCGGATAGAGCCCCTGGAAATCCGAACCAGCGCGGTTGGCGAAAGGCATGTTGCGCCAGTTTTCGACCGCCTGCGCGCGCTCGATGCGAAGCCCGGCGTCAAGCACCAGCACCGCGCGGCCCTCGCCGGCGAGCTCATCCGCAATCAGCGCGCCCACGACCCCTGATCCCACGATGACGACATCCGCCGTGGCGTCGCCGCCCTTGAATACTGGAGACTTCATCTCAGAGCACTTTCGGATTGTTGACGGGGATGCGGGAGATTTCGGGCGGCAGCGCTGTCCACCAGATGGGTCCCTTGTTGCAATAGGTGGGCACGGTCAGTCCGTCGGCAACGGGCCGGTACATCAGCGCATCCTTGTAGGCGACCACGACCGGCCCAGCCTTGGTCGCGATCGTGCCGGTGTACCACGCCGTCACGATCTTCATGACATCGCCGTCAAGGCCGATCGCGGCCGCCGCACCCTTGAGTGCGGTGGCGTCGGCGTGGCTCTTTGTCAGATCCGCCAGCTTTGCGATGCGATCCGCCATCTCCGGATCGTCCTTGACGAGCGCCTCCATGATACGGCGTGAGATGACGGGATCGAGATCCTTCTTGGCGGTCACAACCGAGGATAAAGCGAAGAAGCCGATTTCCGCAGCGGAAGGAGTTTCGGCTGCGTAGGCGGGAAGAGAGTGAATGCTGACGAGGGAAAGGGCAGCCCCTGCCAACAGAGTGCGTCGACTGACGTTGATGCGATGAAGGGGCTGAAGCGGAGGAACTGGTTTACCCACCATGATGGCGCTCCTGGCTTGTCCGCGCGAAGCGGGCTGGCTGACGACAGTAAGTGTAGCCACGTTTTCTCCCGCAGAGAAGACTTTAAACCTGCGCGCGAATGAATGGATTTGATCAGGAGGGGTGTGTCTGTACCGGTAGACCCTCCGAGCCTTTCGAGGTTTTGCCCGCAAATATTGAAACGGATTTCTGCCTCTTCTCCCATAAACGGATCACAATGCCTTTAGTCTAGTATTTTTATAGACAATTATCATGCCGTTCAGTCGGCGCGATGTCGAATGGCCTCTCGGCCAGATGATCGGCGCCGCAGCGATCATAATAGGGACGGGATATGAGAAAAAGGCATTCAAGCATCAGTGGCAACGGGCGAGGCAGGATCGGGATTGCGCTCGCATTTTCTCTTCTGGCGATGATGGGCACGGCAGCCAATGCCGCATCCGATGCGACAAAGCCCGTCGATGGCGGCGTCCTCAATGTCGGATTGGGGACCGATGCCGCCATCATCGACCCGTCGATCACGGGCAATTCCGTCACTGCATTGATTACCCGCAATATCGTCGACTCGCTCGTCGGACAGGCTGAGGACAACAAGTTCACGCCCTGGCTCGCCGAAAGCTGGGATATCAACGGCGACAACACCGTCTACACGTTTCACCTGCGGCAGGGGGTGACATTCAGCGATGGCACGCCACTCGATGCGGCTGCCGTCAAATATAATTTCGATCGCATTCTCGACCCGAAAACGACGTCCAGCTATGCGAAGTCGCTGCTCGGGCCGATCGACAAGATAGAGGCTGCCGACAGCCGCACGGTCGTCATCCGCTATCGTCAGTCCTTCGCGCCCTTGCTGCAGGGATTGAGCCTTCCATATCTCGGCATTCAATCGCCGACCTATCTTCAGAAGGCGCAGATCACGACGAATACCGTCGTCGGATCGGGGCCTTACGTGCTCGACAATTTCACCAAGGGCAGCGGCAGCAAGCTCAGCCGTCGCGCGGACTATAATTGGGGGCCGGGTTACGCCGCCCACAAAGGCGCGGCTCATTTCGACCAGATCGTCTTCAAATATCTGCCGGAGGCCTCCGTGCGCCTCGGCGCACTGGCAAGCGGGCAATTACAGGCGATCGATGCGGTGCCGCCGGCAAACTACCGCTCCGTTCAGGGCAACGGCAAGCTGCAGGTCGTCACCCGGGAAAATCCGGGCGTCAACAGCTCCTATTTCCTGAACATCTCGAAGGGTCTCTTTCAGGATCTGAAGGTGCGTCAGGCCTTCCAGAGTGCGGTCAATGGGCCTGCTGCGGTCAAGGCGGCCTTTTTCGGAACCCTGAAGCCGGCCGACAATATTCTCGGTCCGTCGACGCTTTATTACGACAAGGACATTCCGCGATCATGGGGCTTCGATCTCGGAAAAGCCAACCGGCTGCTCGACGAGGCGGGCTGGTCGCAGAAGGATGCCGATGGGATCCGCAAGAAGGACGGCAACCGGCTGGCGCTGCATTATGTCTATGACAGCACCTCGCTCACCGCGACGGAAGTAACCCTGGCGCAGGCCGTTCAGTATCAGGTGCGGCAGGCGGGCTTCGATCTACAGCTCGATCCGGTCGATTCCGGCGGCTGGACCGCGCGTACCAACGCCAATGATTACGATCTGGTCTCGCTCTACTATGTGCGCGCCGAGCCAGATATCCTGCGGACGGTATTCCATTCGGCCTATATTCCGCCCGCCGGCTCGGATGTGTCGCGCGTCAGCAGTCTAGACGAGAAGCTGACGAAAGCGGTCGGGGCGTCGGATGCCGAGCGCAAGAAGCTCTATGCCGAGGTGCAGAAGGAAATTATCGAGCAGGCCTATGCCGTGCCGCTCTTCATTCCTGCCTATCAGCTCGGCGCCACCAAGAGCCTGCGCGGCATTTCCTGGGCCACCAATGCAAAGCCGAATTTCTACGATGCCTGGCTCGAGCGCTAAGTTTCTCCAGTCCGTGATGCGGCGGACCGGTGTGATCGTTGCCGTGCTCTGGGGCGCGGCAACGATTGCCTTCATCGCGGTGAAGCTCATTCCCGGCGATCCCGTTGCCATCTTGGCTGGCGGGGAAAACGTCGTCGATGAAGCCGAACGCGCCGCATTGGTGCATCAATATGGTCTCGACCAGCCGCTTGTGCTGCAATATCTGCATTACATCGGCAGGGCTCTGAGCGGCGATTTCGGGGAAAGCTATCAGTACAGGCAGCCGGTATCCGAGGTGATCTACGAGGCTGCAGGGCCGACATTGCAGCTTGCCGGGAGTGCAATCGCGCTTGCTCTTCTTCTGGCGATCAGCGTCGCACTGGCGACGGCGGGCCGTCGCAGAAGCCTGACGCTGCTGTCCTCTGGCATAGAACTTATCCTTCTGAGCACACCCGTCTATTGGATCGGCATCCTCCTGCTGACGATCTTCAGCTTCAATCTGCAATGGTTTCCGGTGACCGGCAATGACGGCCCGGCCGCGCTGGTGCTCCCCGCCATTGCTCTCAGTCTGCCTCTGGCAGCACTTCTAAGCCAGGTGCTCAGGGACGGCCTGGAGGAAGCGTTGTCCCAGCCGTTTTCGCTGACGGTTCGCACGCGGGGCGTCGGCGAGACCATGCTGCGCGTCCGGCACGGCTTGCGACACGCCGCGCTGGCGGCCTCGACCCTCACCGGCACACTTCTTGCCAGTACGCTCGGCGGCTCGATCCTGACCGAGACGGTGTTCGGCCGCTCGGGAATTGGGCAGATCACGCTTCAGGCGATCAAGACCCGCGACATGCCGCTGATCCTCGGTCTCGTCATGCTGTCCGCCCTTGTCTTCGTCATTGTCAATCTGCTGGTCGATGCCTTCTACCTTTTGATCGACCCACGTTTACGGAGGACAAGCCTTTGAGCGATGTCGTTCTAGTTGAGAGCGGGCAGGAAGACCGCGTCGGGCGCGGACGCCCGGTCTGGCTGTCTTTCGGACTGCTTGTCCCCTTCGCCTTTGTTGTCGTTCTGGCCGTTGCCGGCTGGGCGCCGCAATGGCTTTCCTCTTTCGATCCGGAGGCTGTCGACCCCAATGCGATCCTGCTGCCGCCGGATGCCCAGCACTGGTTCGGCACCGACGAACTGGGCCGCGATCTGTTTTCGCGCGTGGTGTACGGAACCTCGCAATCCCTGACCATCGGCCTCGGCGCGACGCTCATCGCCAGTCTCGGCGGGATCGTGCTCGGCACGACGGCTGCGCTGGCCCCAAGGCCGATCGGTCGGCTTTTGCTGCGCCTCATCGATATCCTGCTTGCCTTTCCGGAAATGCTGCTTGCCCTGCTGGTGATTGCCGTTCTCGGCCGCGGGCCGGCCAATACGTTGTTGGCGGTCGGGCTCGCCAGCATTGCCGGCTATGCGAGATTGATCCGCTCGCAGGTACTTCACATCAAGCTGTCGGGCTATGTCGAACATGCGATCGCGCTCGGAGAGCATCCCTGGACGATTATCATCCGGCATATCGTTCCCAATGCCATCCGGCCGCTGCTCATCCTCGCAACGATTGGCGTCGGGACTTCGGTGCTATCGGCCTCGGCCTTGAGCTTCCTTGGCCTCGGCGTCGTGCCGCCGGCGGCGGAATGGGGTGCGCTCCTCGCAAACGGCCGGAATTTTCTCGATATCGCGCCCTGGACCAGTCTGCTGCCCGCGACGGTGGTAGCGCTTTCCGTCATTTCGATCACGCTGCTCGGTCGCCGCCTGCAAACCCTTCTCGCAACGGGAGATCTGCGATGAACATGCAGGCCGATCTAAGAAATTTCCTGCCCGCCGCTTCCGAACGGCCTCCACTGCTTGCGGTCAAAGGGCTGAACGTGACCTTTTCGACGCCGCAGGGTCGTGTCGACGCGGTCCGCGACCTGTCCCTGCAGATTGCGCCCGGCGAGATCCTGGCATTGGTTGGCGAGTCCGGGTCCGGAAAATCGGTGACGGCCCGGGCGATTGTCGGTCTTGCCGGGCCGCGTTCGATGATAAGGGCCGAGACGATGGAGCTGACTGCCCACGAGGGTCGCCCGTTGAACCTTCTCGGCCTGTCGGAGAAAGCCTGGCGGCATGTGCGGGGGCGTGAAATCGGTTTCATTCTTCAGGATGCGCTTGTGTCGCTCGATCCCCTGCGGGCCATCGGCCGGGAAATCTCCGAGCCTATCCTCACGCACCGGCTGGTGCCGCGCTCACTCGTATCGCAGCACGTCGTGGAACTGTTGGAACGCGTCGGGATTCCCGAGCCGCAATCGCGAATTGGGCAATATGCGCATCAGTTGTCGGGCGGCCTGCGGCAGAGAGCGCTGATCGCCTCAGCCCTTGCCGGCCAGCCGCGCCTGCTTATTGCCGACGAGCCGACGACGGCGCTGGATGTGAGCGTCCAGAAACGAGTGCTCGCCATCTTCAAGGAGCTTGCCGCCGCCGGCCATGGCATTCTCTTGATCACGCATGATCTCTCCGTGGCGGCCCAGCTCGCCGATCGGGTCGCCGTGATGAAAAAGGGCCGGCTGGTCGAAACCGGTCCGGCGCGCAGCATCCTGTCGAACCCGCGCCATGACTATACCCGGCAGTTGCTGGCAGCCGTGCCGACAGTCGCCAATCGCGGTCGCAAGCTCAGCGCTCCGGATGTGGCCTTGCCGCCTCGCGTGGCCATTGCCTCTGGCGAGCGGCTGCTTGACATCAGCAACGTATCCATCAGTTTCAGGCGCACCGACGGCGGCCTCCTGCGTGCGGTCAGCAATGTATCGCTTCATGTGGACAGTGGGGAGACGCTCGGTATCGTCGGCGAATCCGGTTCAGGCAAGACGACGCTCGGCAAGATCGCGCTGGCATTGCAGCGTCCGGATGAAGGGACAGTGTCGTTTGAAGGGCGGCCGTGGAGCGCGCTTTCGGAACGTCAGCGCCGCCCGCTGCGAGCAGGAATGCAGACCATTACCCAGGACCCGCTGAGTTCCTTCAATCCGCGTTTCACGGTGGAGCGCATCATCGAGCAGCCCTTGCTGCTCCGCGGTGGGCTCGACAGATCGCAGCGGCGCGAGAGGATCATCGGCCTCATGGATCTGGTCGGGCTGCCGCAGGATCTGCTTTCCCGAAGGCCGACTGCGCTTTCAGGTGGGCAGCGCCAGCGCGTATCGATCGCGCAGGCGCTTGCCGCCACGCCGAAGCTTCTGATTTGCGATGAGCCCGTTTCAGCGCTCGATGTCACGACGCAGGCCCAAGTTCTGGATCTTCTGGTCGATCTGCAGGCAAGGTTCGGCCTATCGATGATCTTTATTTCGCATGACCTCGGGGTGATCCAGCATATCAGCCACCGTATTGTCGTGATGAAGCAAGGAGCGATCGTCGAGGCGGGGTCGGTCGAAGAGGTGTTCGAACGTCCGCGGCATGCCTATACCCGCGAACTCATCGCATCCGTGCCGAGGTTTGGTGATGCATAGACATGCATGGCCAACGCCGGCCTGGTCGGGGGATTTCCGGGCAGGGCTTTCGCCTCAAACGCACCCTTCCGCAAAAACATTCCGCCGTTCCCACCAAGATTGGGCGCCGCTCCCTCCACAGTAGTTCACTGAAATAATAGATTTATGGGGTTGAATTTGAGGAACAAGAATGTCCCGTCAGGTTGCCAATGTCATTGATTTCCAGGCCTATCGTGAGGCTCGGGAGAAAACTCCCACGATAGCGCCGTCTGTCGGCGCGACTTGGCCGGCACAGGCATTTTTGATGTGGGTGCCCTTTGTCGGCTTCGTTCCCGTGGTGCCGTTTGGCAACCAGACCCATGGCGGTTGAGGCTAGCGGCCCCTTGCTTCTGGTCCCGAGGGCAGAGGCGATCGACGAAATATCGACATTGACGGGCCAGAATCTGCGCCGGTTGAGGACGCGCCGGGGCTATTCGCTCGATCGGCTGGCGAAAATTTCGGGTGTCAGCAGGGCCATGCTGGGGCAGATCGAAACCGGCAAGAGCAGCCCCACCGTGGCCATTCTTTGGAAAATAGCGGCTGCTCTGGAGGTATCCTGCGGCTCATTGATCGCCGAGCCGCACCAGGCCGCCGTCCAGGTGCTGACACACGCGAAGGCAAAGGTTCTTTCCGCATCGGAAGGGAGGTTTCAAACCAGAGCGCTGTTTCCATATGAGAGCGAGCGCAAGGTCGAATTCTACGAGTTGCGAATTGCTCCCCATCACACCGAAGCCGCCGAGGCGCATCGTTCCGGCACCGTCGAAAACCTTGTGGTGTCGCGCGGTACGGTGGAGGTGGTTGCCGGCAGACATGCGCCGCAGATCCTCGGAGAAGGCGATGCCATCATATTCGAGGCGGATGTCGCCCACAGCTATCGCAACATGACGGCCAGCGAGGCGGTGCTCTATCTGGTCACCACCTATGTCGAGGAAGTTCGCGGCTGAGCTTTTGACATGCCCGCAAAAAACATCCCCAAAGCGCGGCGCATTTTGGATCGCGCTTCGGGTCCTTGTCTGTCTGTATGCCGCTCTCGCAAGATCGCTTTGCGCGACATGCTTCAGAGGCGGTCGAAGCCCATGAGCCTCTATCTGCCTGATGATATCAGGCAGCTTCCATGGTGCAGCACATCATCATGTTGCCGCACATCATCATGGCAGGCATGCCGGACGACATCATCGACATCATGCGCTTGCAGCATTCCATGAACATGTCCTTGTCCATGCCTTCCATCGGCATCATCTCGCAGGCCATGCCCTTCGGCGTCATCTTGCACGTCATCTTGCCCATCATCATCTGCATCATGGGCATCATCATTGGATTCATCATCGGCATGCCGCCCATCATCGAACCCATCATCGGGTTCATCATGGGATTCATCATTGGCATCGCACCCATCATAGGCATTCCGCTCATCATGGGGTTCATCATCGGCATCATGTTCATCGCAGGGTTCATCGTCGTCATCTCCCGAAATCGGCCGCGTTTCGGCCTTCGATGAAAGTTGAGTTATGCCAACTAATTTTCAGGTTCAACGCAAAAAATTATTTTAATATTCTTTCCTCCAATAGAATAGAGGCGTCTCCGTTTGCTTGATCGGGATCGTTGTTATTGCGGAAATATATCCATTATAGCAGACGGCGCCAGGGTCGGCGGCAATTGCTCTACAGCTCGATGGTAACGGCCGAGGCGCAGCGTGAAGAAATTCATTTTGCTGATTCCAGCCACAGTGGCGGAAACCTATTCCTTTAATCTACTAGATTTATAGATATTCTCTCAGCATCGGATGAAACTAACCGCATCGATGCCGTCTGACGACGCCCGCCCGGTTGCACATCAAAACAGGAGCCCGCATGGAGACCGTCCTCTATCTCGCATCGCTCACGACCGAGCCGAGTCGCTCGAGGCACTTAGGACCTTGGCCGCTTGGGCAGTTCGCCCTGGTGAGTTTCGCGGTCCTGCTATCGTTGTTCTTCTTGCTGCGCACGGTTTGAGGAAGCCGAGGCGCGATGTTGCGCCATCTTCTCGGTTCTTGCCCTTTCTACCAGACATCGGGAGTATTGCGTGACGAAAATCCATCAAAGCTTTTCGGAGCTGATCGGCAACACGCCGCTGCTTGAGCTTCACAATTATCGCAGGAACCGCGGCCTTGATGCCCGCATTCTCGCGAAGATCGAATATTTCAATCCGGCTGGCAGCGTTAAGGATCGGATCGCCTGGGGGCTGATCAAGCAAGCGGAAGATGAGGGAAGGTTGCGGCGCGGAGATCTGATCGTCGATGTGACGAGCGGCAATACCGGGATCGGTCTGGCGGCGGTTGCGGCATCGCGCGGATATCGCACCAAATTCTACCTCAGCGACAACATCAGTCGCGACAAGGTGAAGCTCCTGCAGCACTTCGGCGCCGAGATCGTTACGGTCAAAAACGAGTTCTTTCTTGATCCCGAAGCGCTGGAAAAGATCTCGGCGCGCATACGCGAGGAGAACCCGGCAGCCTTCTTCACCGATCAATTGTCCAATCCCGCCAATCCGCAGACGCATTTCGAGACGACTGGCCCGGAAATCTGGCGCGATACGAATGGTGCGGTCGACATTTTTGTCGGCGGTGTCGGCACAGGCGGTACGATTTCTGGGGCGGGAAGGTTCCTGAAATCGCAAAAGGCCGGTCTGAAGGTCGTCATCGCGGAGCCGGCGGCGGAATCGCTTCCGACCGAAGACAATCCCTATCCGGACGAGATCGATGGCGTCCACAAGGTGAGCGAAGTCCCGCCGGAGCAGCTGCCGCGCAATTTCGATACGACGATCGCCGATGAAATCATCGCGCTCAACACCGTCGATGCCCGCGCCACGGCACGCGCTCTTGCGGCGGAGGAGGGGATCTTGGCGGGAACATCGTCAGGGGCGGTTCTGTGGGCGGCAACGCAATTGGCCGCACGACTCGAGAATGCCGGCAAGATCATCGTCGCCATCCTGCCCGACACCGGTGAACGCTACTTATCGACCTCCACAGAGCAGGCACAATGACCAAGAATGACAATCCGGCCGACCCAACCGGTCTCAATACCCAGCTCGTGCGCGCTGGCTATGATCCCTTCGACTATCATGGGTTCATCAATCCGCCGAAGGTGCATGCTTCGACCGTTCTGTTTCCGGATGCGCAAACGATGGAGCGGCATGGGCAGAAATACACCTATGCCACGCGCGGCACGCCGACGACCGACGCGCTCTGCGATGCGATCAACGAACTCGAAGGCGCTGCCGGTACGATCCTGGTCCCGTCGGGCCTTGCCGCCGTCACCACCGCGCTGCTCGCCTATCTCTCACCCGGAGACCATGCGCTGATCGTCGATTCCGTCTATGGCAACGTCCGGCAGTTTTGCGACACCATGCTCTCGCGTTTCGGCGTGGAGGTTCAGTATTACGACCCTTTGATCGGTCGGGACGTCGAGGCGCTGTTCAGGGCCAACACGAAGCTGGTTCATACCGAGGCGCCTGGGTCGAACACGTTCGAGATGCAGGACATTCCTGCGATTGCCGAGGTCGCGCATCGGCATGACGCGGTGGTCACCATGGACAATACCTGGGCAACGCCACTTTTCTTCAAGCCGCTAGACGCAGGCGTCGACGTGTCCATCCAGGCATCGACGAAATATCCCGCCGGTCATGCCGATGTGCTGATGGGTTCGATTTCGGCAAATGCCCGGCACTGGCGGGCGTTGAAGCGCGCCAATGCAGCGCTGGGCTTTTGCGGCACACCCGACGACGCCTATCAGGTTCTTCGCGGCCTGCGCACCATGGGGGTCCGATTGGAGCGGCATCAGGCGAACGGTCTGGCTGTCGCGAAATGGCTGGAGGGGCGGAGCGACGTCGTTCGGGTTCTCCATCCGGCTCTGGAAAGTTTCCCCGGCCACGCGCTCTGGCGGCGCGACTTCAAGGGCGCCGGCGGCGTGTTTTCCTTTGTGCTCGCAGCCGGTCAGACAACGGATTTCAAGCGGAAGGCGCAGAGCTTTCTCGACGGGTTCTCGCTGTTCGGCCTCGGTTATTCCTGGGGCGGATATCAGAGCCTTGCCCTGCACGTCGATCTCAGCGATCGCACTGTCACGCCGGCGCCGGTGGAAGGCCCTCTCATCCGTCTTCAGATCGGCCTGGAGGATGTCGAGGATCTCATCGCCGACCTGGAACGCGCCTTTGCGGCCTCATCGACGGTTTGAACGGCACGCGGTGCGCGAAGGGCGGTTCTGAAAGACGGATGGAAGGAGATAAGATGGTTCAAGGGAGTGCTGAAGCCGCAGTCGGCCAATCCCAGATGGATCTGACGGACGAACTGGTCGCTCTCAGTCTGCGGGACGAGATCGACGCAGGCCCCGATCCGCTTCGCATACCGATCACGGACGACGAGCTGGATGCGGTGGCGGAGCGCCTATATCGGGAATCGCAAGGCGATGCGCTCTGGGTCTTCGCCTACGGCTCGCTGATATGGAAGCCGGATTTCGATGCGGTGGAATCGCGCGTTGGCGCGATCAGGGGCTGGCATCGTTCCTTCTGCCTTCGGATGACGCGCTGGCGGGGTTCATCGGCGCAACCGGGGCTCATGCTTGCGCTGAAGCGGGGCGGATACTGCAAGGCGGTGGTTTTCAGACTGGATGAGGGTGACCGGCTGGGGCAGATCCGGCGCATGCTTCGCCGTGAAATCGGCACACTGGACGATGTCTCCGCAATAAGATGGATACGAGTACAGACCGAGCAGGGTCCGGTGCGCGCGCTGGTTTTTTGGGCCGATCCAAGGGGACGGCACGTCATCTCCAAGCTACCTCTGGAAGCCGTAGCCGGCGTTCTGGCAAGAGCCTGCGGCCCAAGAGGGTCCTGCGCGGAGTATCTCTATCTGACGGTAAAGCATCTGGAGGCGCGGGGCATTCGGGACCTCAATCTTTGGAGGCTTCAAAAGCTCGTTGCGAGGGAACTTAGCGCTATCCACGCATTGGCAAGCACGACAGGCCGCCTCAGCGTCGCGGGCGGGCGTGCATAGCATGAAACCCGGCCTCTTCCGATGATGTTTGCCGATGACGGGATCGCGCCCGAGTTCTCCTCTGTAATTCTCCCGGCCGTTGCGGCGCGGGCGCAAAAAATCTGTGGCATGGCTGCTGCATGTTGGACCGAAGATCCACGCGCCCTAGATCAGATGGGGAGGGGTTCTCCCGTGCGTCCGAATGCAGAGAAGGCAAGCGATGATCTATGATGCCGTCGTCGTCGGCTCCGGCTTTTCCGCCATCTCCACCGTTTGCAATCTGGTGGAGCTGCTGCCGGAAACCGCCTCCGTCGCCATTGTCGGCGACGATCCCGGATTTGGCCGCGGAACGGCCTATCGCACCGAGCTCTATCTGCACCGCCTGAATGTGCCGGCTGGTCGCATGAGCCTCTTCCCGGATCGTCCCAATGCCTTTGTCGAATGGCTGAGGGAGCATAAGCGACCGCTGGATGCGGGAGATTTCGCCTCCAGGCAGGATTATGGCCTGTATATACGTGACAGCTTGGCCGCCCTGCTGCGCAACAGGAAGGGGCGATGCCGGGTTGATTTCATCAAGGCAAAGGCGACCGGATGTGTCGAGCGTTACGGCTCCGCACTCGGCTTTCAATTGGACAACGGCAATGAAATTGCCGGTCGAAACGTTGTGCTTTGTCTCGGCGTCGGAAATGCCCAATTGCCGTTCGACTTGTCCGCCCTGTCCGCCGCTGCACGGTCGCATGTCATTGCAAATCCATGGCGGCTGTCATGGTTGAGGCGGGTGGGTAAGAGCGATACGGTTTGTATCCTGGGCTCTGGATTGACGATGATCGATCAGGCTTTGGCGCTGTCTGCCCATGGGTTTACGGGAAAGATAATCGTGCTGTCCCGGCGTGGTCTTGTTCCCCTCAATCATATCAGCCATCCAAAGCCGATGGTGGAGATCGATGTCGGCGCGCTGCCCACGCGGATGAGCGAACTCCTGTATGTTCTGCGCCGCGAAAGCAGGGATGCGGGCGACTGGCGCAGGGTCATGGATGGTTTGCGCCCGAAGACGCAGGCGCTCTGGTCGAGATTGCCTGAGGCCGAACGCCGGCGCTTTCTGCGCCATGCGCTGCCATGGTGGAGCATTCATCGTCACCGCGTTGCTCCCGACGTCTTCCGGCGATTTGAGAGCATGGTGCAAAGCGGCCAGCTCTCTGTTCGGGCCGGCTATCTGCGTGATGTCGAAGAGGCCGAAGGTCTGACATTGCGCTACCGCCCCCGAGGCCAAAGCATCATCGCATCGATACGGGCGGACTGGATCGTAAATTGTACCGGCATGGAGCGGGCAGGCATCGCGCATTCCCCGCTATTGCAGGAGATGCACCGTAAGCGCCTGATCGAAGCCGATCCGCTTCGTCTCGGTTTGGTGGTCGATGCCCGGTCGCGTATCCCCGCTTCGAACGGCAGTCACGCGGTCATTTATGCCGTTGGCGCGCTTACCGCCGGTCAATTCTGGGAGATTACCGCTGTGCCGGATATCCGCGTTCAGGCAAGAAGGGTCGCCGAGGCGATTGCCGATGAATTGCGCTGACGAAGCCGAGATCTGCTGTGGCTTCGACGCCGCGCGCCTGGCCGTCACTCACGCGCGACACGGATGATCAGCTTGCCGAAATTCCGCCCTTCCAGCAGCCCGAGAAAAGCCTCTGGGGCGTTTTCAAGTCCATCTACAATGTCCTCCTTGTACCGAAGCCGCCCGTCGGCGATCCATTTTTCGGCTTCGCGGTAAAAGTCGGGGCGTTGATCGGCAAATTCGCGCTGAATGAAACCTCTTATCGTCAGGCTCTTCCTCAGTATGGCGCGCATGACTGCCGGCAGTTGGTCCGGTCCGTCCGAGGCGGAAGGGCCTTCGTTGTAGTGGGCGATCAGTCCGCAGACCGGAACGCGCGCGAAATCATTCAGCAATGGAAATACCGCCTTCCAGACATGGCCTCCGACATTCTCGAAATAAATGTCGATGCCATCCGGGCAGGCCGATGCGAGCTGGGCTTGAAAATCGCCGGCGCGATGATCAATCGCGGCGTCGAAGCCGAGCTCGTCGCGTAGATAGCCGCATTTGTCAGACCCACCTGCAATGCCGACCACTCTGGTGCCGAAGATCTTGCCGATCTGACCGACGGCAGAGCCGACCGCGCCGCTTGCGGCGGCAACGACCAGTGTCTCGCCTGCTTTGGGTCGTCCGATATTGCGAAGCCCGGCATAAGCGGTAAAACCCGGCATTCCCAGAATGCCGAGCGCGGTAGAGATCGATGCGGCATTCGGGTCGAGCTTGCGCAATCCGGCGCCGTTGGAGATCGCATGGCTCTGCCAGCCGGAATGGGAGAGAACGATGTCTCCCGGCGCGTATTCCGTATTGCGTGATTTGACGACGCGGGCGACGGTTCCTCCTTCCATCACGCCGTCGATTTCGACCGGCTGAGCGTAGGACTTCGCATCGTCCATGCGGCCCCGCATGTAGGGATCGAGGGAGAGGTAAAGGACCTCCAAGAGAATCTCGCCGACCGCGAGTTCCCTCAGGCTTTCCCGTTCGAGGCGAAAGCTCGCCGCCACCGGCTTTCCAACCGGGCGAGAGGCAAGCACGATACGGGTGGTGACGGTCTGGTTGGTCATGGGTAATTCCTTGTATCGATGTCTGGTTCCGAGCGCTCAACAATCAGGGGGCAGCTATCTGGATCTCTCGCTGTTGCTGCCCAAGGCGTTCGCGCCACATTGCCTTTCTCGTGGTTAGCGCGTGTGAGCTTCGGCTCTCCGGCCTACTCCTTGAACCATAGCGCAACGCCATTGGCGGCATCGGCATCAACGAGCACGCCACCCTCAAATGTGCGAGGCGAAAAGCCGCCTTGTTTGAGGACATCTGCCGCCGCTTCAAGCGAACGGACCTTCAATCCAAGCGCTACTTTTCGTTCGTTGCCCTCAAAGTTTGCCGGAATGGCCGAGCCGAACCGGGAGGCGGCGTTGGCCTCGTACAGGATGTGGAGTGTGACGATACCGGCCTGAATTGCAATGCCGTCGCTGCTGATTTCGGGAGCTGCTGTATTGGGAAATCCCCCGAGCAGTTCAGTAATCGTGTGTGGAGCGCGGCTGACGATGAAGACGTCGACAATGTCGAGAACGCCGTTGGGGTGGTTCTGATCCCTCGCTTGCCACACCAGTTCCGGCGTGTTGTGCTGGCAAAAGAAGAAGCGGCCGTTGGAAAGCGCATCCTTGCCGATCTGGAAGGTGCGGAAGCTTGCTGGTTTCTCCGTGCCATCCACGTCCACCGGGCGCGAAAAGTCACGCCATTCGGTAACGGATTTGCCGGCGTCGCTCAATTCGCGCTGCAGACCGGCGGCATCGGTGGTTCGAAAGGCTAGTCCGTTCAAACCGACCGGATACGACCAGAGATCGGCCCGCTTCCTGCCGTTTTCCGCAGGAAACCCAAGAAGTTCCAGGTAGTTCTCACCAAACACGGCAAGATGATTGATGGAGCCGAGCGTGTGATAGCCTCGTGGCGTCAACGCGAAGCCCAGCCTGCGGTAGATCGCGGCTGCCTCGTCGAGCCGGTCAAGGACGCCGATGACTGCATGATCGAGGATAAGAGGTTGGGCAGTAACAGCCATAGGTGTGCGTCTCCCGATATAGAGATGGATTAAATTGCGGGCGTCTCGCTGCGGCTGATCTTAGTCGCGCGTCCAAGTCGGCACGCCGATGCAGCTCTGAAACGAGACGTGTTATTCGTTGCGATTCCAACCATTCTTTTTGGCCGCGGTCGCGACGAGAGACGCATAGTCCTTGCCGATGGTCTCGAGTTTTTCCACCAAAGCGGAATGGGGACCGCCGAGCTGGCCTATGTAGTCTTCGCCGCCGCCGGATTTGTCCCAATCGTTGGCAATGAAGCGGGCGGTTGCCCTGCCCGAAGCGGCAATCTCAGGCTTTGGAGCAGGAAACGACGCAGAGGCCTGTTTCAGACCATCCAGGAAGGCGGCATCATCGAGGCCACTATAAGGTTTACCGTCGGAGTTCGTGACGTTGAGGTAGATCTGCTCATCGCCGAATGCGGTGTAGCCGCCACCCAGTCCCTTCTTCGTCGCGTCGGCCGTCTCGAAGAATTTCTGCGCGACGGCGGCGCTGAGCGTGTTCTTGGGAAACTGGACGATAACGAAGCCGGTTTTGCCTGTCGTGTCGTCGAGGCGAGAGACGAGCACGCTATACTGTCGAAAGACATAGCCGAGCGAGCCGGCCAGACGATCGGCCGAGACATCGTCAAGCTCTCCCTCCGTCTGAAGCGATGCATTGGTTTTCAGGAGATAGCCGCCGGGCGTCACCTCGGTCTCTAGGGTTGCCGGATCGATGCCGTTTGCCGATACGATTTGAGGAACGATGTCCTTCAGGACCTGGGCAGAGAACGCTGCGCGGTCATCGTAACTTGCATGAGCAAGACCCGGCAGGTTGAAACCGGAAGACGGTGTGGCCTCATAAGATATGAGTACCTTCTGACCTGCCGCCGCCGTATTTTGAACTGCCATGGGTATGGCAACTGTCAGAGCGATTGCTGCTATTACTCTCATCGCCATCGAGAAGGCGCTCTTGATGTAAATTCCATATGGCATTTGTGATATTTCCTGCCTGTCTCTGCATTTCATCTGCTGTCGATCTTTCGTCCCCGTCATCAATCAAGGAGCCTATCTGCCTGCATTGTCGCCGCTTGAAAAACGTTCAATGGCCGGTTCGATTGCCTATGGATGCCAGGGTTGGACGGCAATTGTTGTGTAGATGACAAAACTCCTGGCCTGTCAGGTTGGAGGCGGTTTGCGCTTGCCCAAAGACATGCATTGAGAGGGGTTTTCTTCAACGGTAATGCCGGCGCCGGTGTGAACCCATCTCATGGGAAAGCTCCACGCATTTCGATTGTAGTTCGCTGCTGGTGCCGTCATCGACATGATCGTCAAGCAGGAGCATTCGATATTCCTGAACAAGTAATTTCTTCTCTATTTCGTCGCGCTTTGCCGAGAGACGAAAGAAATGATGCAGCCTGCCCACGATCTATCTCCTTTATGCGGCGCGATTGACGCTGTCGGAGGATGCCGAAGCCAGCCTGTGGATTGCTCGCAATACGTCCGACGCCGCAGCAAAGTGTTGGCCATCGAGATCGTAGACATGATACTTGACCGCGATGAACTTCAGCTCATCCTTGTCTGGAACGACGATGCCGACCGGAATGCCGGCATATTCAATCACCTGTCTGGTCATGGTCATCACCTGTTGAAACCGCTTTAGTCTATTAATTTAGTAGATTATATATGTGAGAGATGCGGGCGGCTATTCTGATCGATGCCAAATCACCCCGCCATTGCGGAAAACAATTCTAACATGAGGCGGTTTTGGCTGCCGAGACGCGGGGACGCACCGGAAGTTGTGATTGCGTCTCCGATCTTCGGTCGCCATCGTGTGTCTAGTAGTCTATAATTTTAATAGACTATTGCGACGATGTCCGGGTATAGATGACGCCATCATTTATCTTGGCCCCAAGCGGGCGCGTCTGGCGCCCCAGCCGTCGAACGGAAGGAAGTGGCAGTGACAAATTTGAACGAATATCTCGTGCAGAAGCGAGAAGCATTGCACAGCCGGCGCAAGCGGGTGAAGTCCGGCGAGATCGGGCCGGTTATCTTGAATGCGAGTGCGAGCGCCGAAGGCCGCAGCGGTGTGCGCCGGATCAGAATCAGAGATTTTCAGGTCATTTCCGATAGTCCGCCGGATTTTGCCGGCTACAATCTCGGCCCGTCGTCTCCGGAACTGCTGCTCGGCGCGCTTTCCAGCTGCCTGACGCATACATATCTCATCCATGCCTCCGATCAGGGCGTGCCGCTGGAATCGCTACATGCGGAAGTCTCCGCCTCGATCGATCCGCGCGGAGGGACCGAAGGCCATGACGATATTCCTGTCTATCCCCATGATATCAATTACGTCGTGACGCTGGTGTCTTCCGCAAGCGCTGAGGAAGTAGCCAGGCTGCAGGCCACGGTGGAGAGGCTTTGCCCGATCCTCAATCTTCTAAAGCGGGGAAACGAGGTGCGCGGCCGTGTCGACCATCGTCGTCCAGCGTGAGGCGGATACTTCCGCGTCTTTCTCAACTCTGTCCCGATCTCGCGGGTCGCGCGAAGATCGGGTAACAGGGTCGTCTACGACCGGCAGAAGACAGAATGTTCAGGCGCTGGACTGAAACATTTGCAAACTCGTCTATTGTTTGGGAGAGGCTCGCTCGGCGTTACCGGGAAGCCGAACCCCTAATCCCGCCTCCGGAGATCCGCGCTATGAATCAATCCACCCGACCGCCCGCAGGAGAGCCGGTTCCGAACGTCATCGATCGTATCGAGGGCTACTATCCCGAGCTCGTAGCAATACGGCATGATCTTCATGCCCATCCGGAAATCGGCTTCGAAGAGGTGCGCACGTCGACGATCGTTGCCGAAAAGCTGTCGTCCTGGGGGATCGAGGTTCATCGCGGCATCGGCAAGACGGGGGTCGTCGGCCTCCTCAGGGGGCGGCATCCCGGCAACAGGTCGTTGGGCCTGCGCGCCGACATGGATGCCTTGCCGATGCCCGAGGAGACCGGTCTTGCCTACGCCTCGGTCCATCCCGGCCGGTTTCATGGCTGCGGTCATGACGCCCATACGACGATCTTGCTCGGCGCTGCCCGCTATCTGGCCGAAACGAGGGATTTTGCAGGCACGGTGACCTTCATCTTCCAGCCGGCGGAAGAGGGATTGGGCGGGGCGCGGGCCATGATCGCCGATGGACTCTTCGAACGTTTCCCGGTGGACGAAATCTATGGGCTTCACAATGCGACGCAACTGCCGCCCAATCATCTCCATGTCTCGGCCGGAGCGGTGCTGGCGGGAGCCGATTTTTTCGACGTGACGTTCAGGGGCAAGGGTGCGCACGGCGCTCATCCGAATGTCGCCCGCGACCCAATTCCCGCAATTGCCGAACTCGTGCAGGCTCTGCAGACGATCGTCAGCCGCAACGTCCCACCGACGGAGCCGGCCGTGTTGTCCGTGACGAAGATATTCGGTGGGTCCGCCTACAATGTCATACCCGAAATCGCGAGCGTCGGTGGCACCGTACGAGCATTCTCCGACGATATCAGACAGCTGATCCGCGAGCGCATGACCGCAATTTCCCACAATATAGCCGCGGCTTACGACATTGAAGCGATCGTCGATATCCGCGACATCTTTTCCGTTCTGACCAATCATCAGGATCATGTCGACATCATCGCGGATATCGGGCGCGAGGTTCTTGGCAAGGATCGGGTTTCGACCGTGCCAGGGCGAGCGATGGGAAGCGAGGACTTCGCAGACATGCTGCTGCATGCTCCCGGCGCATTCTTCACGCTGGGGCACGCCGGCAATGTCCCGGCTCACAATCCCGGTTTCATCGTCGATGACGCCATTCTCCCCGTCGGTGCCACCTTGTTTGCCCGTCTTGTCGAAAGCAGGTTGAAGGCGGCGTGAATGGTTGGATATCCCGGCCGGTACGACCGGCAGCAATACCGAGATCGGTTAGGCTCGCCCAGGTTTTGAGGTCGGCGGCGCGTTGGCGCTATTGGCCCGAAGGCGGCTCGCTGGGCCTATTCGACCTCAGGGCAATTGTCGCGCGTTCGTTTCTTGCGTGACTTGGAAATTAGAATATTAATTCTATAGATAGCTTGGTGTTTGCCGTAGGTTGAGGTGCATTTTCCTACAGAGGCTTACACAATGGGCATCAAAGCCAAATTTAAAGCGGCAAGTTTACTGAGTGTGTGGCTATTGGCGGCGCCGGCAGCATTTGCCGATGACCAGCCGGTCAAGGGCGGCACGCTGATTTATCTCGAGCAGCAGGCGCACACCAACCTCTATCCGCCCGCTGGCGGCTTCTATCCGAACGGTGGCGTCCTCAACCAGGTCACCGACAAGCTGACCTATCAGAACCCGAAGACGCTCCAAATCGAACCGTGGATTGCCGAATCCTGGACGGTCAACGAGGCCGCGACGGAATATACGTTCAAGCTCCGCAAGGGCGTAACCTTCTCCGATGGTACTCCGCTCGATGCCAATGCTGTTGCAAAGAACTACGACACGTTCGGCCTCGGCAACAAGGAGCTGAAGCAGCCGGTTTCCGAAGTCATCAACAATTACGATCACAGCGAAGTCGTCGATCCCTATACCGTCAAATTCTATTTCAAGAAGTCGTCGCCCGGCTTCCTTCAGGGAACATCCGTCATCGGCTCCGGCCTGGTCTCCCTGAAGACGCTGGCGCTGTCCTTCGATCAGCTCGGCGACGCGACGAAGATCATCGGCTCTGGTCCCTTCGTCGTCGAGAGCGAGACGCTCGGCAAGCAACTCTCGCTGAAGGCGCGGACGGATTATAACTGGGGTCCGGCCAAGCTGGAGCATCAGGGCCGGGCTTATCTGGATGGCATCAAATACATCGTCACAGGTGAGGACAGCGTGCGCATCGGCGCGTTGCTTTCCGGTCAGGCCGATTTCATCCGTCAGCTGCAGGCCTATGACGAAAAGCAGGTTACCGATCAGAATTTCGCGATCTATGCGGCGCCGACCCGCGGCGTGAACGACAGCGTCGCCTTCCGACCTGACAATCCGCTCGTTGCCGACATCAGGGTTCGTCAGGCGCTTCTGCATGCGACCAACAACAAGGAAATCGTCGAGACGCTGTTTTCGGCAAATTACCCGCAGGCAAAGTCGATCATTTCATCGGCAGCAGCAGGGTACACGGATCTGTCGTCGAAGCTGACCTACGATCCGGCCCTTGCTGAAAAGCTCCTGGACGAGGCAGGCTGGAAGACGGGTACTGGTGGCGTTCGCCAGAAGGACGGCAAGCCGCTCTCGCTTGCCGTCTACGAATCCCTGCCCCAGCCGCAGAACAAGGCCGTGCTGCAGCTCGTCGCGCAACAATGGGCCAAGCTCGGCGTCAAGCTTCAGGTTCTTGCCGGCACGTCGGGAAATCTCGTGACTGATAATGTCGATCCGGCAAAGACGCCGCTTGTCGTCGCCGAAGTCGGCCGCGCCGATCCGGATGTCATCAAGAGCCAGTTCTACGCCAAGAACCGCGACGCCCTGCTGCAGAAGGGTGGCCTCAATCCGAAGGCGACGTTCTCGGATGACAAGCTAAACGGCATTCTGGAAACCGTTGCCTCGGAAACCGACAGTGGCAAGCGATTGGCGGCGGCCAAGGCCGCACAGGAATACCTGCTCGATCAGGCCTATGTCATCCCGTTCTTCGAGGAGCCGCAGGTCTTTGCCGGCGCGCCCTATGTGAAGGGAATTGCCTTCGAGGCCGTGGGACGTCCGTCCTTCTACAGCACCTGGCTTGCTGAACATTGATGAAAGGGGCTGGCCCGGCGCGGTGCCGGGCCCTCCTTGCACGAAGACATGGTATTGGCATGGCAAGATACATATTATCTAGGTTCGGGCAGGCCCTGTTCGTCTTGTGGGCGGCTTTCACCGTTTCGTTCGTATTGCTGCAATCGCTGCCCGGCGATGCGGTGCTGATCAAGTTCCAGAGCCCGGATTATGGGCTCAGTCCCGAACAGCTTGCCGATATCAGGGCGGCCTACGGCGCCGATGGGTCGTTCCTGCACCAATATTTCCATGCGGTCTGGAATTTCCTGACGGGGGATTTCGGCTATTCGTTGCAGGCGGGCGTTCCGGTGAGTTCGCTGCTTGCCACCAATCTGCCGCCATCGCTGTTGCTCGCTGGAGCGGGGTTTGCGGTCGCGAGCATTCTCGCCGTCTTGATCGCGATCGCCTGCAATCTCTCAGGATTTGCCTGGCTACGCGGTCTGATCCAGTCCATTCCGTCGCTCTTCGTTTCGGTGCCTACTTTCTGGCTCGGCATCATGCTCATCCAGATATTCTCCTTCCGGCTTCGTCTCGTGCCGGTCATCAATCCCGGTCCCTGGGAGGGTCTTTTCCTGCCCATCCTGACGGTCGCCGTGCCGATCTCGGCGCCGCTCGCGCAGATATTGCTCAAAAACATAGACGAGGTCCTGACGAGACCCTTCGTGCCGGTGGCGCGTGCCAAGGGTCTCTCGCATGCGAAGGTTCTCTGGCGGCACGTCGCCAAGAATACGCTGCTGCCGGTTCTGACCGTTGCCGGATTGCTGTTCGGGGAGCTGATCGCCAGTGCTGTCATTACCGAAACGGTCTTCGGATTGAACGGTATCGGCGGACTGACAAAACAGGCGGTGGACAGTCAGGACGTTGCCGTTCTGCAAGCGGTCGTCGTCATTGCCGCAACTGCATTCGTCGTCATCAATCTCGTGGTCGATCTTCTCTATCCCGTGCTCGATCCCCGTCTGAAGACCAAGCTGGGAGCTGCATGATGGCAACGATCGAAACTGCTCAACACCGTGCCGAACTGGGCGCACCAAGCCGGGACGCAACGGCACCGGCCGCGGCGGCGAAGGCCGATCTTCACGGAAATGCCGGAGCCGTTCGGCGCCTTCCGCGCATTCAGCCCGGCCTCCTTCTTGCATATCTCATTCTCGCGCTCGCCGTCCTCTGGGCGCTCTTCCCGGGCATCTTCACGATCTATGATCCCATTCAGGGTTTGCCCGGGCAGCATCTCCGTCAGCCGAGTGCCGCCCATCTCCTGGGGACGGATTCTCTCGGGCGGGATCTCTATGCCCGCATCGTCTACGGCGCGGTGCATTCGCTATCGGGCGCATTGGCTGCTGTCGGCATCGCCCTTGTGGCCGGCACCGTGCTCGGCGTTCTCGCGGGATCGCTGGGCGGCAGGGCTGAGACTGTTATCATGAGGCTGGTGGACGTCATGCTGTCGATACCGGATCTGCTCCTGTCGCTCAGCATCATCGTTCTTCTTGGCTTCGGCACCGTCAATGCGGCGATTGCGGTCGGCTGCACGCTGATCGCCAAGTTTGCCCGCTTGGTTCGCTCCGAAGTCGTGACCGTGCGGCGAAGCGAATATGTCGAAGCCGCCTTCGGAAGCGGTGGCACATTCCTCAAGGTGCTCTGGCGCCACATCCTGCCGAATTCGCTGACCTCGGTGATCGCCTTTGCCGCGCTTCAGGCCGGCTGGGCGATCCTGCAACTGGCAACCCTCGGCTTTCTCGGCTACGGCGCGCCGCCGCCGACGCCCGAATGGGGCCTGCTGATTGCCGAGGGACGCAACTATATCGCCACGGCCTGGTGGCTGACGGCGGCGCCCGGCCTCGTCGTCGTCCTGGTGGTCATTTCCATCAACCGCATAAGCCGGGCAATCGGGAGTATCGGCAAATGACGGCGTCTATCACGGGTGCAACTGCGGACAGGGGGACGCCGATCCTCGATGTGGCCGGCCTCAGAGTTGCCTATCGCGACAGAAACGGCTTGCGCACGGTTGTTCACGATATCGATTTTCAGGTTCGCGCCGGCGAGGTCGTTGCGCTTGTCGGCGAGTCCGGTTCCGGCAAGAGTTCGACAGCACAGGCACTGATCGGTCTTCTGCCGGAAGGCGGGCTTCTGCAGCAGGGAACCATTCTGTTGAATGGCCAGGACATCGCCGGCTGGCCGCAAAAGCGGCTGGATGGCATTCGCGGTTCCGTCATCAGTCTCGTGCCGCAGGACCCGGGCAATTCGCTCAATCCGGTGAGGACCATCGGGGAACAGGTCGCGGAAATCCTGACGGTGCATGGCAGGGCTTCTGGAGCGGAAGCTCGGGCTCAGGCGGTCGAATTGCTTGAGCGCGTCGGTCTCAGCCAGCCTCAGCTGCGCGCCAGGCAATATCCGCATGAGCTCTCCGGCGGTATGCGCCAGCGCGTGCTGATCGCCATCGCCATTGCGCTGAAGCCTTCGCTGATTATTGCCGACGAGCCCACCAGCGCGCTCGACGTCACCGTGCAAAGGCACATTCTCGATCTGATCGATGACCTAAGACGCGAATATGGTACGGCTGTTCTTCTGGTGACCCATGATCTCGGGATCGCTGCGGATCGATCCGACAGGCTGATCGTTCTGCAGCACGGCCGTATCCAGGAGCAGGGGCGTACCGCCGATATCCTAGAAGCTCCGCAAAGCAACTATACGCGCCGCCTGCTTGCCGATGCGCCGTCGTTGAATGCGCGGCCAAAGAGCTTGCCGTCGGGCTCAAGCGATCCGGTCGCGCCGGCGGACGACATCATCGTCGTGGACGGGCTGGTGCAGGATTTCGGCAGCGGCAGCGATGGCAGCTTCAGGGCGGTCGACAACGTCTCGTTTCGTGTCCGCCGCGGCAGTACCCATGCGATCGTTGGCGAATCCGGCTCGGGCAAGACGACGACGATACGGATCGTTTCAGCTTTCCAGCGCCCAACCTCCGGGCAGGTCCTGATCGACGGGCTTGACCTGTCTTCGTTGCGCGGCGAAACGCTGAGGCTGTTCCGCAAGAAGATCCAGCTGGTCTACCAGAATCCCTATGCTTCCCTTGATCCGCGCCAGACGATCGCAGGGATCGTGGAGGAGCCACTCCTGAATTTCGAGCGCTTGCCGCGGCGCGAGCGATTGGCGAAGGTCGCTGCCACTCTCGACAAGGTCAGGCTGCCGGCCGACCTATTGCAACGGCGGCCACATGCCCTTTCGGGAGGGCAGCGCCAGCGCGTCGCGATTGCACGTGCCCTGGTGCTTGATCCGCAGATCCTGGTGCTCGATGAGGCGGTTTCCGCACTTGACGTCACGGTGCAGGCGCAGATTCTCGATCTCCTGGCCGAGTTGCAGCGCGAGCTTGGACTGACCTATCTGTTCGTTTCCCACGATCTGGCGGTGGTGCGGCAGATCGCAGACACCGTCTCCGTGCTGAACGGCGGACGACTGGTCGAGACGGGGCGCGTCGAAGATGTCTTCAGCAATCCCACGAGCCCCTACACGCGCGAACTGATCGATGCCGTGCCAGGCAAGAAGTTTCCCCGGGTCGCAGACCCTAGTCCCATCAGTGCAGGATGATCTTATGAGTACCTCAACATCACCGAAGAGACTGGGCTTCTTCAGCCGGGTTCTGGATCAGGCGGATGCAAAAACCCGTTACAGGCTGGTTTCCGAGCAGATCATCCACGCCGAGAGACAGGGCTTCGACAGCGCCTGGGTGGCGCAGCATCACTTCAACGGCGAAGAGGGTGGCTTGCCCGCGCCGCTGGTGTTCCTTGCCGGCCTCGCCCCGCAGACATCAAGTATTCGCTTGGGGACGGGCGTCATTACGCTGCCGATGGAGAATGCGGTGCGCGTCGCCGAAGATACCGCCGTGCTCGACAGTCTGCTCGACGGGCGGCTGGAAGTCGGCTTTGGCACGGGCGGCACTCCGCAGGCCTTCCTTCCCTTCGGTCTGGAAAGCAGCGAGCGTTCGGAGGTCTACGGCAAGCACCTGGCGCTGGTGCGCGATGCCTGGGCGGGCGAGGAACTGACGGGCGGCAATCGGCTCTATCCCGCCGCGCCGCATTTGCGCGACCATGTCTGGCAGGCGACGTTTTCCGTTGGTGGCGGCCTGCGCGCAGGTCGAGACGGCGACGGGCTGATGCTGTCGCGCACGCAGCCGCGTCCGCCCGAAACTCCGGACGCAAAGCTTTGGGACCTGCAGAACCCGATCATCGATGCCTATCTCTCGGCACTGCCGGCTGGACGACAGCCCCGGATCTTGGGCTCGCGGAGCCTTTTTGTTGCCGACAGCAGACAAGAGGCGCTTCATTTCGCCGATATCGGCCTGAGGCGGATCGTCGAGCACTTCAAGGCAACGGGCTTTGCTATTCCCGGCGAAACGACGGCCGATTTGATCGAGGCGTTCGATGTTCATGTCGGCACCCCCGACGATGTCATCGCATCGCTTCAAGCCGATACTGCGCTCGCACGCGTGACGGACCTGGTCTTTCAGGTGCACTCCGTCGACCCGCCGCATGAATATATCCTGCGCTCGCTCGAACTGACCGCAGCTCACGTCGCGCCTGCGCTCGGCTGGGTGCGGCAAGGCGCGACAGAGAGTGAACACCGCCGTGCCGCGCGGGCTTGAACATCAGCATTTTAGGAGAAAGCATCCATCATGACTTTGCAGACGAGAGACATTATCGATTTCCTCGCGGGCATAGATCTCGGCTCGCATCTTGACGTCCTTCGAGCCAAACGACCGGAGACGCGGCTGAATGCCCAGAAGAGCTTTGACGCGCTCTTTGCACCCGAGCATTTGGGAGATGTCACCCTGGAAGAACGCTTTGCCGTTGCGACCTTCGTTGCGGGATTGCACAAGGCGGATGAAGCCGGAAGCTTCTATGCGTCCGGGCTGCGGGAGCAGGCAAACGGTGCCTCGCTTGTCGCGGCCGTCGGCGCCGAAGCTGCGCGCGCCGATACGGCCGGACCTTATGGTCGTTATCCGGCTGGACCGCTTTCCCGCGAGGACCGTCCGGGTCTCGTCTACGAGGTTTCGCACGAGAACCGCGCGCATCTCGGCCCCAAGCTCAGCGCGGCGCTCGAGCACAGCCATCTTCTGGTCTTCCGCCCGAGGGAAGCAAGCGCCGAGGCGTTGCAGAAACTGCTCGACGCAGGCTGGACGATCACCGGCATCGTCACCTTGTCGCAACTGGTCGCATTTCTGGCGTTTCAGATCAGGGTCGTTGCCGGCCTGAGGGCGCTGGCGGCAAATTCCGCCAATGTCGCACAGGCCGCACAAGCCTAATCGAACGAACAAGGGAGCTTTCCATGACCGAAACTGTCATTCACCCCACAATCGAGAACCGGCCGAATGCCTTCACTCAAACCGAAATCGGCTGGACGCCCTGGCTGCAGCCCCTCGACGAAGCTGACCTCACCGAGCGTCACTGGGCCGGGCTCGTGGACGCATCTCGTGCGAAGTCGCCCTATTTCATGCTGTTGGCGCGAGACCCGGATATTCTGCAGGCGCGGACCAAGACCGACAAGGATATCTTCTACAACGTCTCTGCCGGTCTTCCCCGCGCCGAGCGGGAGCTTGCGGCCACGGCTGCCTCGCGGGCGAACGGCTGCATTTTTTGCGCGTCTGTCCATTCGCGGTTCGCCTCCCATCACTCCAGGCGCACGGATGATGTCCAGCGCCTGTTGGATGAGGGGCTTCAGGCCGATCTCGGCAGCCGCTGGAATGCTGTTGTCGAGGCATCGGCTGCCTTGACGGCAACGCCGTCGCAATTTGGTGCAGACGAGATCGCCAGGTTGCGCGAGGAAGGGCTGGATGATCTTGAAATCGCGGACGTGGTCCATGGAGCCGCTTTCTTCAATTGGGCGAACCGGCTGATGCTTTCGCTCGGCGAGCCGACGCCAGCTGCCTGAATACGACGCTTTGGACATGGCCCGGCATATCAGCCGGCCGGGAACAGCTCGCCCCCGCGGGAGAGTGTCTGGTGGATATCGCTTGGAACGCATTGAAAGCGATCATTCCGGCGATGCGCCAGCACCATCCCGTGAGCGATCCAGGCTGAGATGACGGATAGGATCGTGGCCAGGCAGAAACAGATTCTGCTTTGCGAGTTCGTGATAGATCGCAGTCTGTGGTGTGCTCTGAACCAACCGGCCGGCCTGATCTGCTTGCGTAGTTTCCTGCGAAAGACTCCGGCCGGCGTTCTATAGCCGAGACATTTGTACGGCATGGGGTTGAGCCGTTTGCAGATCTCGATCGGGTCGACATATGTTGTCGACGACGGATCAACGTCTCCTGAATGCCATTTTCGCACTCTGCCACAGCTATTCTTGATGGTGGCAGCTAGCTCTCATAGCGGCCGAAACCCTGGACCTCGGATAGCGCATATTGCCGCCAAGGGTGCAGATCATCTGTCGAGGGGTCTCAGGATCGCGCGGGCAAAGTCGGTGGGCTCGGACTTATTGCGCGCGGCATGATCGTCGCTTGGTTCTGCGAGCCTACGGCAAACTTCGCCGCGTGTCGGGGCAAAATTCAACTCGCAATGCAAGATGGAACAGTGCCGGTCCACCGGATCGCCTCGGCTCTCTGAGTGAGGTCGCGGCGTCGGCCCGTGCGATTCAGCTTTCGCATTGCCTTCGCCAACGTCCGAGAAGTCTTGCAGGGTGGAGTAATTCATATTTATTCTTCTGCGAAGACTGTCTTTAGCGGCAAGGAAATCAAAGTAATATTTATCATTCACTATCAACAGATATATTTCATATTCGCCAGATTCATGTATCGCTTACAGATAATTGTTCATGGTGTAATAAATATCCTTTATTAGTGCTGAATGTGGCGCTAAGAATAGTTTTTGAAACTACACCAATTGGAGGTGTGTGGGAGTAAAACTAGCGCTATGAGTTTGCGGAGGCCCAGCTATTTGAAAGCTGGGAGTGTGACCGGGCCCCGCAACATCAGGGCGATACGCAAAGCAGGGGGGGAGCAAATATGAACGCAAGAGCGTCATTCAATCTTATGAAGGGTACCGATGGGCGCCGGCCCATATCGGCAAATCGACCGGGCGGAAGATCTTGATGATCGACCGGACCACCATCGCTGCCGCCGGCTCAGGCGCATTGCAAGAGCGCTACGGCGACTGGATACTTACCATCGTCAATCAGGGGGCAGTGGATCGCACTCGGTCGAGTTACGCGATCTCGTACACGCTGTACGATCTGCAAACGAACGCACCCGTGCTTTCGATCGAGCTCACCCCCAAAGGCGGAAATCTGAAGGGGATGCTGGCTCTGCCATTTGGGCTGCACCTGCGGGGCCGCGGGTTGCTTCGCGATGATGACGTTGCGTTGCGTCCGGCGCGTCGGCCTGGCGCCGCCGTTTCGCGCGGTTGCCTTGTGGAACTGAGCCTCGACGCAGCCATGATTGCTGGCCTGCGACGGCGGCGGAGCCTCTCCGTGGCCTTGGCTGCGGACGACACGGGTCTGGATGTGAATTACACCATCTCGCTCAATGGGTTTGCCGAAGCTCTCAACCGCGCGCTCTCCATCGTCGATCCCTATGACGCAAGAATCGACGCGGACTCTAAGCAGACCCTGCAATAGGGTATCGGTGCCGATGTTGATCGGCGGCTTTGCCGCGTTACTGCATCGCGTTCGAATTTTCGTTCGGCGTTTCCCGGTCGATGCTTGCGAGCAATGTCCGGCGAGCCTCGCTGAGATGCGCCGTGCAAGTCTGGGCAATTTTCCCTTGATCCTTCGACATGATCGCATCGATATAGGCCAGATGCTGGTACACCGCCGCTTCGTTACGGCTGCGCTCGTCCTTCTTGTTCCATTGATAATGGTAGAAGAAGATCAGCGAGATGACGTGGTAGAACTCGGTGACGAAGCGATTGCTGGAAGCGCTGTTGATCAGGCGATGCAACTGCTCGTCCAGAAGCGAGAAGCGATGATAGTCTGTTTCGATCGTCTCCAGCAGCTCGAGATGCTCGCTCCGCAGCCTTCGTAGCTCGTTCCAGCTCGGATCGCCGTCATCGAGTTCCGCAAAGCGCATGACGGATCGCATCTCGAAAATTTCGCGGATATCGGAAAGCTCATTGGCGAATTCGAGCGTCATGCCGCGAAAGACCCATTTGCCGCCGGCTTCGCGCTCCATCAGGCCAAAATGCCGGAAGCTCTGGAGAAACTCCCGGATCGTCGTCGTCGATACGCCCAATTGCCGAGCCAGTTGAAGCGCATTGATCGCCTGACCCGGCCCGCTGTCGGATTGGAGTATCCAAGTCAGGAAGGCACGCTCGACCATCAATGTCGGCGGGATGGTCTCGGCTTCCGTATAGAGCTCGGATGGTTCGGCCGGGCGCCGGACGATCCTGTCCTTGGAAAGAAGCCCGCTCTCCGTCGCCGCTGCCAGACACTTGCGTACCGTCGTCCTGCTGGTCCCGAGAATTCGGCCGATCTCGCGTTCCGAACCGAGAGCGTGTCCGTGACCGACCGATTGCACGTGGCGCAGGAACTCGTTGAACTGACGCTTGAAGAGGTTTTCGGAACGCATCTCGGTTTAATCTCTGCCGGTTTTTTAAACATAAAATACCACTTTAAATCGATCGTCTCAACCGTGTAGATTTCGCCTCAAGCTAGGGAGGATAGCTCGGGAATGAGACCAGCACATTTCGTTGTTCATTGCTGCTGTCGGGAAGACGGCGCCGCATGAGCTACAATTTTGATTTCGAGGGACTGCTTCCCTATTGGGATCAGTTTGCGGGAGGCGTCTGGCTGACGATCCAGCTTTCCGTAGCCGCAACCATTGCAGGGTTTGTGCTAGGCACACTCTGCGCCGTCGCGCGGACCGGCGGCTCGGCAATGCTGAAAGCGGTCGTCGGCGCCTATGTGGACGTCATTCGCAACACGCCGCTGCTGGTGCAGCTATTCATCATCTATTTCGGCATTGCCACGCTCGGTTTGCGCATTCCGGCCAATGTTGCTGCGATCGTCGCGCTCGTCGTCAATATCGGTGCCTATGTCTGCGAGATCATGCGGGCCGGCATCGAGGCCGTTCCGAAGGCGCAGATCGAGGCGGCTGAATGTCTCGGGCTCTCGCCCGCGCAAACCTATTGGCATGTCATTCTGCAGCCGGCGGTCTAACGGGTCTATCCCGCGCTCGTCAGCCAGTTCGTGCTGCTGATGCTCGCGTCGTCGATCACATCGCAGATTTCGGCGGAGGAACTGACGGCGGTCGCCAATCGCATCCAGTCCGACACCTTCCTGTCCTTCGAGACCTACATCGTCGTCGGCGCGCTCTATCTAGCGCTGTCCTTCCTCATGCGATGGACGCTTCTCGGGATCGGCTTCGTGGTCTTCAAGCGCCAGCGCAAGCTCGGCACGGCCTTGTGAGGAGAACCCCATGCCCACTTTCGGCCTGACACAGTTCATCTTCCTGCTCGAAGCCGCGCTTTGGACGCTGGCTTTGTCGGCACTCGGCTTCATCGGCGGCGGCCTGGTCGGTTTCGTTGTCGCCCTGGCGCGCATCTCGCCGAGCCGGATCATCCGCTGGACGGCGACCGCCTATGTGCAACTGATCCAGGGAACGCCTCTCCTGGTCCTGCTTTTCATCGTCTATTTCGGGCTCAGCATTGCCGGGTTCAACAATCTTCCGGCGCTGCTGTCGGCCGGCGTGGCGATTACGCTCTACACCTCGGCCTTCCTTGCCGACATCTGGCGCGGAGCTATCCGGTCGATTGCCAAGACACAATGGGAGGCCGCCGAATGTCTTGGCCTTTCGCGCTGGCAGCGCATGACGCGGGTCATCCTACCCCAGTCGCTGCGTATCGCGACGCCACCCACGGTCGGCTTTCTCGTCCAGGTGATCAAGAACACCTCGCTCGCATCGGCGATCGGCTTCGTCGAACTCGCGCAGGCCGGTAAGCTGATCAACAACTCGACCTTCCAGCCCTTCAGCATCTTCATGGTGGTCGCCGCAATCTACTTCGTCATCTGCTTCCCGCTCACGCTCGCCAGCGGGAAGTTGGAAAGGAAACTGAATGTCTCCAATCGTTAGATTATCCGATGTCCGCAAGAGCTTTGGCGCGCTGCAGGTCCTGAACGGTGTCTCCTTCTCGGTCGAGCCTGGCGAAGTGGTTGCCATCATCGGCCAGTCCGGCTCGGGCAAGTCGACCGCTCTGCGGTGCATCGATGCGCTGGAAACCATTCAGGGTGGCGAAATCGAGGTTTGCGGCCATAAGATCCATTCGTCCGACCTGGACAAACGCGCGCTTCGGCGCGACGTCGGCATTGTTTTCCAGAGCTACAATCTTTTCCCGCATCTGACTGTTCTGGAGAATGCGTCGCTGGCGCTGAACTGTGTCAAGAAACTGAGCAAGGCGGAAGCACGGGATATATCGCTCGACTGTCTCGGACGCGTGGGGCTTGCGGAGAAAGCCTCTTTCTATCCGGAGCAACTGTCCGGCGGCCAGCAGCAGCGCGCTGCGATCGCACGGTCATTGGCCATGCAGCCGCAGGTCATGCTGTTCGATGAGGTGACATCGGCGCTTGATCCCCAATTGACCGGCGAAGTGCTGAAGGTCATCGAAAACCTCGCCCGTGGCGGCATGACGATGATCCTCGTCACCCATGAGATGGCTTTCGCCCGGAAAGTCGCGAGCCACATCCTTTATATGCATCTCGGCAGGGTTTGGGAACATGGCCCGGCGGCCTTGCTCGATGCCCCGCAGACCGAGGAACTGCGCAGTTTCGTCGGCAACGGGCTCTGAGAACCATGGCCAGCGAAACTCAATCAAAAACAAACCGGAGGAGAACCATGAAGCGTCGTCACATTCTAGCAGCCACCGCAGTTGCGATCCTGGGCATGTGTGCCAGCCATGCGCAGGCGGATGCGCTTGCGGATATTCAGGCTCGGAAAAAGGTGCTCATCGCCCTTGATCTCGGCTCGCCGCCATTCGGCATGATCGATGCGAACATGCAGCCCTACGGCTCCGATGTCGAAGTCGCCAAGCTTCTCGCCGAGCAGCTAGGTCAGCCGCTCGACGTTGTCCAGGTCACCAGCCCGAACCGCATCCCCTACCTGCAGACAGGCAAGGCGGATATGGTGATCGCGTCGCTCAGCATTACCGACGAGCGCAAGAGAGTTATCGATTATTCCAAGCCCTATGGCGTGATCCAGTCGGTCATCGCAGCGCCCGCCGGCCAGGCCGTCAAGACCATGGCTGATCTCAAGGGTAAGCGCATCGGCACGACGCGCGGCAGTGTCAACGACAAGGAAGTCACCAAGGTCAACGATGGCGCGGAAATCGTGCGTTACGATGACGACGCAACTCTGGTCACGGCGCTCGTCAGCGGTCAGGTCGATGTCATGGCGACGTCGCCGCAAATCATGAAGGCGGCGAACGAGCGCAATCCCGCTTCGAAATTCGAGGTGAAGATGGTGCTCAAGGTATTCCCCTATGCCATCGGCATCCGCAAGGGCGAGGCGGCGCTGAAGCAACGCCTCGACAAGTTCGTCGACGAGAACCTCGCCAATGGCAAACTCAACGAGATCTACAAGAAATATAACGGCGTCGACCTGCCGGCCGACATCGCCACTCTGAACTGATCTGTTTCCAGCGAACCGGGCGCAAGCGTCCGGTTCGCTCCCCCCAAATCCGGAAAAGGTATCGTCACGTGAAAGCCCTGTTGATCGAAAGTGAAGGCGTCAGCCGTTTCACCGATGTCGCTCGCCCAAAGCTCGGGGACGGCGATGTCCGCGTTGCCGTTCGCCATGTCGGCATTTGCGGGAGTGATCTCAACACGTTTCGAGGTCTGAACCCGCTCGTGGAATTGCCGCGCATTCCCGGCCACGAAATCGGCGGCGAGATCATCGAGACCGGCTCTGACGTTCCGTCCGCCTATCAACAGGGACGACGAGTGATCGTTCTTCCCTACACGAGTTGCGGCACTTGCTCTTCCTGCCGCAAGGGACGGGTGAATGCCTGCCGTTACAATCGGACGCTTGGCGTCCAGCAGGACGGCGGTCTTGCCGAAGAAATCGTTCTTCCTGCGGAAAAGCTCATCCTGAATGACACGCTTGATCCTCGCTTTCTTGCTTTGGTCGAGCCGTTGTCCGTGGGCTTCCACGCCGTGGCGCGCGGGCGGGTGTCGTTGAGCGACCGTATCGTCGTGCTGGGTTGCGGGATGATCGGCATGGGCGTGGTGATCGGCGCGGTTGCGCGCGGGGCCGAAGTGATTGCCGTAGATCTCAGTCCGGAAAAGACGGCGCTGGCGCAACGGTTCGGCGCGCGTCATGCCATCAATGCCGGTACGGAAGATGTCGGCGCGCGCATCGTTGAATTGACCGATGATCAGGGCGTCGATGTCGCTTTCGAGGCGGTCGGTCTTCCGGAGACGTTTCGTCAGGCGATTGATCTCGCCGGCTTTTGCGGCCGCGTCGTCTATGTCGGCTACGCCAAGGCTCCCGTGACCTATCAGACCCAGATGTTCAACTTGAAGGAGCTCGATATCATGGGCTCGCGCAACGCGACCAGGTCCGATTTCGACGCGGTGATCGATTATCTCGAAACGATAGGCGACCGCGCCGCCTCGCTTATTTCCAAAACCATACCCTTTGCCGAAGCCGAAAGCGCCTTGCCCTATTGGGACAAGAACCGCGACGTTTTGAAGGTCATTGTCGAGAGATGAACACACAAACACACACAGAAACTTCAGCCGTACTTCCAGACTGGCGTGGCGCATTCCGGCTGGACGGGCAACGCGCGCTGGTGACCGGCGGTGGCAGCGGCCTGGGCCTTGCGATCGCGCGCTGCCTTGCAGCCTCCGGTGCCGAAGTGGTGCTTTCGGGCCGGAGGGCGGATCTCCTCGATGAAGCGGCCACGGCAATCGGTCCTCTGGCGAAAACGGCACCGCTCGACCTGCGCGATCTTGCCTCCATCAAGAGCTTCGCTGCCGGGGTTGAGGAGGCGCACGGCCAGATCGATATCGTCGTCAACAATGCCGGGAATACAGTGAAGAAGCCGTTCGAGGAGTCCGACATTGCCGATTTTGACGAAGTCATGGACGTTCATGTCCGCGGAGCGCTGGAGCTGACCCGTCAATTTCTGCCGGGCCAGATCGCCAGGGGACGCGGCTGCGTGCTCTTTACCGCATCCATGACATCCTTCATCGGCCAGCCGCTGGTGATGGGCTACACGACGGCGAAAACGGCACTGACGGGCGCCGTGCGCGGGCTCTCGGCCGAGTTCGCCGGTCGGGGCATCCGCGTCAACGCCGTGGCGCCCGGCTGGATCGATACCGACCTGTTTCAGAAGGCAACGGCCAACGACCCGGCCCGCCGCGCCAAGATCATGGGCCGCATCCAGATGAACCGTCTCGGCTCAGCCGAGGAAATCGGCTGGACCTGCGCTTTCCTCGCATCGCCGGCCGCCGGCTACATCACCGGCCAGACCATTATCGTCGACGGCGGCGCCGTCGTCGGCTTTTAGAATTGCAATTGGGGGAGGATTCCCATGAATACCACAGTGAACCACGCAACCGACGCCGATCTGTTCCGCATCTTGAAAACGGAACTCTTTACCGCTGTTGTCGGCGACATTCTCGACACGCTCGGCCATCGCCGGCAGTTCCTGCCGGCCGGCATCAAGCCGTTGCGGGACGATATGAAAATCGCCGGCCGCGCCATGCCGGTGCTTGAGGCCGACGTCTTTTCGGACGGAAAGGGTTCCTTCGGCCCGCTGGCGGAAAAGCCGTTCGGCATCATGTTCGAAGCGCTGGATTCACTGAAGCCGGGCGACGTCTATATCGCCACGGGCTCGTCGCTGCGCTACGCTCTCTGGGGCGGTCTGATGTCGACGCGGGCCATACATCTGAAGGCGGCGGGCGCCATCCTCGACGGTTATGTGCGTGATGCCGACGAAATCGAGCGGCTCGGCTTCCCGGCTTTCTCCCGCGGGATCTACGCACAGGATCAGGGGCCTCGCGGTAAGGTCATCGACTACAATACCTCGATCGAAATCGAAGGTATCCGCATCGAGCCCGGCGATCTCCTTTATGGCGACCGCGAAGGCGTTCTCGTCATCCCAAAGGCCGTCGAGAAGGAAGCCATCTCGCTCGCTCTGGAAAAGGTGCGTACCGAAAACAAGGTGGCCGAGGCAATCCGCAATGGCATGAGCACGGTCGAAGCCTTCGCGACGTTTGGAGTGATGTGACATCATGGGTTCTGGCGTACCGCTATCGCATGCCGATGATCCACGGCTGCTGCTGCTTGCGGAAAAGGACAATGTTCTCGTCTGTCGAGAAGACATTGCCGGAGGGGAGCGGATTTACGTCGGAGGGCGGGAGATCACGCTCGCAAGGACCATTCCGCGCGGTCACAAGATCGCGCGGCGTGACATCGCGCAGGGTGACAAGGTCTACAAATACGGCGCGCCGATCGGCTCCGCCGTCGCGCCGATCACACCCGGCGATCATGTCCACGTCCACAACGTCAAGAGCGACTACACGCCGAGCCACTTCTTCGACATTCAGGAGGTTGCCAAGAAATGACCCTGCAAGGCTATCTGCGGCCCGATGGCCGCAAGGGCATTCGCAATATCGTCGCAGTCGCCTATCTGGTGGAATGTGCTCATCATGTCGGACGTCAGATCATCTCGGCTTTCGATGGGCAGGAGGTCCATCTCATCGGCTTCCCCGGCTGTTTTCCCAATGCCTATGCCCAAAGGATGATGGAGCGGCTCTGTACGCATCCGAATATCGGCGCGGTTCTGCTTCTGTCGCTCGGCTGCGAAAGCTTCAACAAATACTCGCTATCCAAGGTCATCGAGGAGAGCGGCAGACCGGTGAAGACGCTGACGATCCAGAATGATGGCGGCACGCGCAGCACGATTGCGGCCGGTCGTGCCTGGGTCGATGAGCAGCTTGAAAAGCTGGCACTCGATGAGCGGGTGCCGATGGATATCAGCGAACTGATCGTTGGCACGGTCTGCGGTGGGTCCGACGGAACAAGCGGCATTACCGGCAATCCGGCGGCGGGCAGGGCTTTCGATGCTCTGGTGGCGGCCGGAGCGACCTGTATCTTCGAGGAAACCGGAGAACTCATCGGCTGCGAGGAGATCATGGCCGATCGGGCGGTTACACCGGAACTCGCCGACGAGCTTCGCGCGTCAGTCGCCAAGGCCGCACGCTACTATGCGACCCTCGGCTATGGCAGCTTTGCGCCCGGCAATGCCGATGGCGGGCTGACGACGATCGAGGAGAAGTCGATGGGCGCCTATGCCAAGTCGGGTGCGTCGCCGATCTCCGGCCTGATCAAGCCCGGCGACATTCCGCCGCGCGGTGGTCTTTACCTGATGGATGTGGTGCCCGATGGCGAGGTACGGTTCGGCTTTCCGAATATTTCCGACAATGCCGAAATAGTCGAGATGATCGCCTCCGGCTGTCACATGGTATTCTTTGTCACCGGCCGCGGCTCGGTCTCGGGCTCCGCAATCTCGCCGGTCATCAAGATCTGCGCCAATCCAGACACCTTCCGCCGGCTTGAGGAAGATATGGATGTCGATGCCGGCCGTATTCTGGAGGGACGAGCGAGCCTTGACGAAGTCGGCCAGGAAATCGTCACCCTGCTGCGGGACGTTGTCGGCGGCAAGCCGACGAAGTCGGAAAGTCTAGGACATCAGGAATTTATCCTCACCTACAAGTCCTTTGAGCCGATCGGGCCGGCATGCCTGCCGGCATAGACCGCGGGCTTGCTGGACCATAAGAGGATACGAGATTGCTGCCGTGGCGCACGGTCACGGACAATATTCGCCTGCCGCACGATAACGGCTGCGGCAGGTGCACGTGTGACTACCGACAAGACGGATGCGCTGCTGCAATCGAGGGACCTTCCTGCGATTGCTATCCTTGAGCTCGCCCTGTCTACTCCCCTCCATCCGCCTGTCGCAGCGTAGAAAGAGATTTTCCATTTCCAGTGCCTTGAGAGATCGCTGTTTCTTTTAATCCACTATTTTTATGGACAATATTCGGATTATCGAAAACGCATACGATCGTCGGAAGGGATGAGAATGAGTGCGCCCAAACTTGTTGGCATTGCCGGCAGCTTCAACAGGCCATCGAAGACTTACTCACTGGTCCGGACCGTCGCCGATCTGGCAAGCCAACGATATGGCTTTGCAAACAAGGTCTATGATCTGCACGATGTCGGCGTCTCGCTCGGTGCAGCCCAGTCGCGCAAGGATCTCGATGAGCAGGCGAAGGGCGTGATAGACGAGATCGTCTCAGCGGATGTGCTGATCGTCGGCTCTCCGACCTTCAAGGGTTCCTATCCCGGGCTGTTCAAGCACCTGATTGACCTCATCGATCCGCACGAGCTGCGCGCCAAGCCGATCATCATCACCGCGACCGGCGGCGGGGACAGGCATGCCCTGATGGTGGAACATCAGCTGCGGCCGCTCTTCGGTTTCTTCATGGCGCATACCTTGCCGACCGCCGTTTACGCGTCGGATCGCGATTTTACCGATTACAAGGTTTCGTCGGAACCGCTCTCCCATCGGATCAACGAGGTCGTCGGCGAGCTCGCAGCTTTCTTTCCGCATTCGGTGACGGTGCTCGCTGCGGCAGAATGACAAGCGTTTTCAGCTCTTTACCTTGGATTTGTCAACAGAATGGAGGATTACATGAAGTGGAATGTCATCAGCCGCCTGAAGACGGTTTTGGCCCGGCGCTCGTCGCAGCGCGAAAAGACGGCCACCCAGTCCGTCGACCGGGCAGGGTCTGCCGAAAGGGAACTCTCGGCGCGCGACTATGAGATGTTTTACTGGTGCACGGCGCCGGCGCCCTGGTACTAACCGGATTTATCCTTGATGTACCATCCGCGCGGTGCATTCAACCGCTTTTCCTTGTGAGGCTTTCATGACCAGAATACTGATCGTGCCTGGCCTTTTCGGCTCGGGCGAGGGGCATTGGCAGCGCTATTGGCTGCAGGATCATCCGGACGTTCGGCTCGTCGAGCAGGACGACTGGGATTTTCCCAGCATCGGCAGTTGGATGGACAAGCTGGAAGTCGCGCTGGAAGAGGCGGGCGAAGCCTATATCGTCGCACACAGCCTCGGCTGCTTGCTGACGGCGAGATTGGCCGGACGGCCGGCCGCGCGCAGGGTCAAAGGGGCGCTGCTCGTTGCGCCATGCGATATTCCGACAACCGAAGCCTTGCATGCGGGACATGTTTCCTTCGGCACGATGCCGACGGAAGCTCTGCCTTTCCCCAGCATGACGGTCGGAAGTCTGAACGACATCTATATGAGCCTCGATAGGCTCTCCATGTTCGGGCGGCTCTGGAATTCCGATGTCCGCAACATCGGCCTTGCCGGGCATATCAATATAGCGAGCGGCTTCGGGCGCTGGCCGAGCGGTTACGGCTTTCTCGAAATGTTGAAGGCACGCAGCAGACATCGCAGGCCGCAGGCGTTTTCGACTGCAATCGCCGCGTCGATTTAAAAGAAGGGCTTTTCATATCGGACATTCGACGCCATTGTGCGGCGGATTTTTTGATCCCGCTCCTCAGCCGCCCATCCCAGCGCGCAACGGGAGGAGATTTTTTGGAGGTAAGACAATGAGTTTGCGCATCAACGATATCGCTCCGGATTTTAAGGCGGAGACGACGCAGGGTGAAGTTCAGTTCCACGATTGGATCGGCGACGGCTGGGCTGTGCTCTTCTCGCACCCGAAGAATTTCACGCCGGTCTGCACGACGGAGCTCGGTGCGATGGCTGGTCTCGAAGGCGAATTCCGCAAGCGCGGCGTCAAGATCATCGGTATCTCGGTCGATCCTGTCGAAAGCCATGGCCGCTGGAAGAATGACATCAAGACGGCAACCGGCTTCGACGTCGATTATCCGCTGATCGGCGACAAGGATCTGAAGGTCGCGAAACTTTACGACATGCTGCCGGCAGCTGCTGGTGAAAGTTCGGAAGGCCGCACGCCTGCCGACAATGCTACGGTTCGTTCCGTCTTCGTCATCGGTCCGGACAAGAAGATCAAGCTGGTCCTCACCTATCCGATGACGACGGGCCGCAACTTCGGCGAGATCCTGCGCGCGATCGATTCGATTCAGCTGACTGCAAAGCATCAGGTGGCGACGCCTGCAAACTGGCAGCAGGGTGAAGATGTCATCATCACCGCTGCAGTTTCCAACGAAGACGCCATCACCCGCTTCGGCTCGTTCGACACGGTATTGCCCTATCTGCGCAAGACCCGCCAGCCATCCGCCTGATCGGCGGCGCACTGAAAATTCAATTGATGCGATGCGGCCTCAGGGCCGCATCGTCTTTTAAAGGTGAACGTTTTCGCGCAGGAATTCCAGCAAGGCGCGTACGCGGGCCGGCAGCGGGCCGCCCTGACCGATGTAGACGGCATGGAATTCTTCGATGTCGCCCGGATTGAACTCCTCCAGCACCTGTCGCAGGCGACCCGCCTCGATATCCGATTTGACGGTGAAGGCACTGAGGCGCGCCAGACCTGCGCCGCCAAGCACAAGATGACGCATCGCCTCGCCGTCGCTCACCTGCAGCCTGCGGGAGCCGGGGACGGTTGCGACCTCGCCATCGATGCGCAAGGGCCAGCCTTCGACCGAGCGGGAATAGGCAAAGCCGATGCGACAATGTTTTGCCAGCTCGGCGGGAGAGCGCGGCGTGCCGTGTCGCCCCAGATAGTCCGGCGAGGCGACGATGACGTTTCGTGTCGTTCCAAGCTTGCGGGCGGTGAGACTAGAACTCTTCAGCGGTCCGGCCCGGATCGCCACATCGGTACGCTCTTCCATCAAGTCGACGACAAGATCGGTATGGAAGATCTCCAGCGAGACATTGGGGTGCAGGGCCATGAAGGCTGGAATGAGCGGAGCCAGCACATGATTGCCAAAAGAGCCGCTGGTGTTGATGCGGATATGTCCGGCAACCTGCTCCCCCGCCGAGGCATGACGCTCGGCCTCGGCGATATCGGCAAGGATCGCAACGCTGCGTTCGAAGAAGGCGCAGCCCTCCGGCGTCAGCTGCAGCCGCCTGGTCGAGCGATGGATGAGGCGCGCGCCGAGGCGTTTTTCCAATCTCGTGATGAGCTTGCTGACAGCTGACGGCGTCATGCGGCAGGCTTTGGCGGCGGCGGTGAAACCACCGAGTTCCACGGCGCGCACGAAGACTTCCATTTCTCCGGAGCGATTGATGTCTTGACGGCTCATGATGAATTGAAATCACATATCTGTTTCTCTTCGGCAATCTATATCACGTTTGTGCAAGCGTCTATCTATCTGAAGAACCAACAGGAGATAGACGATGGAATACAGAAATCTCGGTGCTTCCGGCTTGCGCGTTCCGGTCCTCAGTTTCGGTGCTGGAACCTTTGCCGGCAGCGGCCCTCTCTTCAGCGCCTGGGGCTCGACGGATGCGGCGGAGGCGCGGCGTCTGGTCGATATCTGCCTGGAGGCGGGCGTCAATCTCTTCGACACTGCCGATGTCTACTCGGCCGGTGCCTCGGAGGAAGTGCTCGGTGAGGCGATCCGGGGCAGACGGGATGCCGTGTTGATCTCGACCAAGACTGCTCTGCCCATGGGCGATGGACCGGCCGATTGGGGGAGTTCCCGTTCGCGGCTGATCAAATCGGTGGACGCTGCGCTGCGCCGTCTCGGCACCGATTACATCGACCTGCTGCAGTTGCACGCCTTCGATGCGTCGACGCCGGTCGAGGAGACGCTCTCCACGCTGGATAGTCTCGTGAAGGCGGGAAAGATCCGTTACATCGGTGCCTCCAATTTCTCCGGCTGGGAGCTGATGAAATCGCTCGCCGCATCGCAGAAGCATTCCTATGTGCGCCACGTCGCCCATCAGGTCTATTATTCGCTCGCCGGCCGCGATTACGAATGGGAGCTGATGCCTTTGGCCAGCGATCAGAACGTCGGCGCACTGGTCTGGAGCCCGCTGGCATGGGGCAGGCTGACGGGCAAGATCCGCCGCGGCCAGCCATTGCCGCAGACGAGCCGGCTGCACGAGACGGCGACTTTCGGGCCGCCAGTCGACGACGAGAAGCTGTTCGATATCGTCGACGTGCTGGATGAAATTGCGGGCGAGACGGGTAAGAGTGTGCCGCAGATCGCGATCAACTGGCTGGTGAACCGGCCGACCGTTGCAAGCGTCATCATCGGTGCGCGCAATGAAGAGCAGTTGCGGCAAAATCTCGGTGCGGTCGGCTGGGTGCTTTCGAAAGAGCAGATCGAGAGGCTGGACAAGGTCAGCGAGCTGACGGCGCCCTATCCCTATTTTCCGTATCGGCGCCAAGAAGGTTTCGCCAGACTGAATCCGCCGCTGGTTTGACGCCATAGATGATCGAGACGACGGCGGCGAAGCAAAACTGCTCCGCCGCCGAATGCATTTTAGCGGCCACCCTCGATCTTGCGGTGGCGCTGGTTCCGTCCGCTTTCTCCATAAGGATAGGCAGCAGGCTGCGGTGCGCTGATCTGGTTCAGCTTGTCCGTCTCCGCATCGGTCAGTTTCAGTTCGGCAGCACCCAAATTGTCGGCAAGTTGCTCGGATGTGCGGGCGCCGAGGATGACCGAGGTCACGGCCGGACGAGCGGCCGTCCAGGCAAGCGCGACCTGCGCCATGCTGACGCCACGCGCCTTAGCGATCTCCTCCACGGTTTCGATGATCGCCCAGGTCCGCTCCTGAGCATTGCGCGCGGCATAGGCTTCGCTGCCGCGGTTGGGGTTTTCGCCGAGCCTTGTCGCGCCGCTCGGCGTCTCGTCGCGCTTATATTTGCCGGTCAGCCAGCCGCCACCGAGCGGCGACCAGGGCAGCAGGCCCATGCCGGCATCGAGGCAGGCATCGACGATCTCAAGCTCGATATCGCGCGCGAGCAGATTATATTGCGGCTGCAGCGTCACGGGACGCGTATAGCCGCGTGCCTTGGCGATTTCCGCCGCCTTGGCAATGTGCCAGCCGACATAGTTGGAAAAGCCGTAATAACCGATCTTGCCGGCACGCACGGCATCATCGAGAAAGCGCAGCGTTTCCTCGATCGGCGTCAGGGCATCCCAGGCATGCATCTGATAGAGATCGATGTGCTCGAGGCCGAGACGGCGCAGCGAGTCGTCCAGGGCTTGTCCCAGATGCCGACGCGAAAGACCGATATCGTTCGGGCCCTTGCCCATCGGGAAACGCCCCTTGGTAGCGACGACGGCCTGGCGGGCCTCGGTCGGGCGAGCCTTCAACCAGCGGCCGATGATCTCTTCCGACTTGCCGGCGCTGTAGACATCGGCGGTATCGATGAAATTGCCGCCCCACGCGAAATAATCGTCCAGCAGCTTATGTGACGCGGCCTCACTCGCTTCCGCGCCGAAGGTCATGGTGCCAAGGCAATAAGCCGTGACAACGGCCCCGCTTGGGCCGAGCTTGCGATAATCCATTCCTGCCTCCTCTGAACGGAGCGCTGGCGACCGATCGGCAAAGCTCTCGGGCGAGCTGCAGGCTCCGTGATCCATAGCAATGTGGTGCTTGAGACGGCCTCCACCGTCGATGGGATTCGACGCTCGGCGTTTTACCGCCTTGGCCGCATGGAAAGCATAACCAATCATCCCATGATTACCAAGCGAATTTGGATGGAAAATCACCTTCGTTGCCTGGGTCGCTTGGGTCGCGCTAAAGTCCCTGTCGTTATGATTCTCCTTTCACCGAATGCCTTCCTGCATGGATGAACCGCCGACCAGCCGCATGCTCTCCTGGGCACGCAACTCCACGATCTATCGCCTCGAACGCCGGATGATGACGGAGAAGCAACTGTTCGACGCGATCGCCAAGAAAGCGAAGCAGAAGTTCGAGGATATCAGCGAGGCGCAGATCAAGGCGCTTGCGGATTTCGCGGTCAAATTCGCTTATGAGCTGAAGGTGCTCGACGATGTCACCTTCGCCGAGATCAGCACGCGCTCGGCGGTCCGCTCCGGCAAGTCGAAGAAAGCGATCGCCTTCAAGCTCGCCTCCAAAGGCATCGACGGCGAGACCGTCGTTGCGGCGGTTGGCGAGGTCGATGATCTCCATTCCGCCGTCATCTTTGCCAGGAAACGCGGCTTCGGGCCGTTCCGACGTGGCGATCTCGACGACAAGCGCAAGGCGAAGGAATTATCCGCCTTCGCCCGCAGCGGTTTCAGCTTTGCGATCGGCGAAAGGGTCTTCGACATGGAGCGAGAAGACGCCGAAGAGCTATTGCAGTCGGCTTCGACCTTTTGAAGCTGGATGCTCATTGAAATGGCGGGGGTCAACCGCTAGCTTTGCCGCGCTTGACTAGGGTGTGCAGGGGAAGTTTGTGAAAGCATATATTCGATCACTTGCGGCGGCGATGGCAATTGCCTCTTTGCCGATGACAGCTCATGCCGACTGGCAGGCCGTGGAAACGACCAAGACCTACGCGATTTCCGGAACCTCCGGCCGCGAACTCTACGATTCGATCGGCGAACGCGGCCCACTGCTCGGCCCCAAGGTCAGGGCGATTGCGCATACCGATTTCAAGCTGACCTGGACGCGGAAATATGAGCCGCAGCCGGACGGTGCCTGCAAGATCACCGTCAACATACCGAAATTGATCATCACCTACACCCTGCCGAAGCCTTCGGCGCAATTGCCGGCCTTGACCCGCAAGAGCTGGCAGACGTTCATCGCCGGGGTCGAGGCGCATGAGCGCGTGCATGGCGGATACATCAAGGATATGGTCAAGGAAATCGAGGCCATGAGCGTCGGCTTTACCGTGCCCAATGATCCGAAGTGCAGCAAGATCCGTGTGGAGCTGACGAAGCGGCTCGGTGAAATTTCCAACAAGGAGCGGCGGCGCAACAGTGATTTCGACAAGGTCGAATTCAGCGATGGCGGCAACCTCCAGCAGCTCGTGCTGAAGCTCGTCAAGGAAGAGTAGTTCGAGGAGCGCAGCCGGTTGGATGCCTTCCGGCTGCGCCCGCTTGAAAATGGATCAGCGGCCCTTCTTTTTCCGCCATTCGGCGAACTTTTGTTTCGGAGCATCGCTCGTCGCCGGATAGAGCCCGATGATGGTTGCGCCATTCATCACCTCTTCGGTGACAAAATCCTCATAGGCCGTCATTTCCACGGTCTCGTTGGCGATTTCATCGGCAAGATGGGCCGGAATGACGATGACGCCCTCATTGTCGCCGACAAGAACGTCGCCGGGGAAAACCGCAACGTCGCCGCAGCCGATCGGGCCGTTGATTTCGATCGCCTGATGCAGCGTCAGGTTCGTCGGGGCGGACGGGCGGTGGTGATAGGAGGGGATATCGAGGGCGGCGATTTCCGGGCTGTCGCGGAAACCGCCATCGGTGACGACGCCGGCAACGCCGCGCACCTGCAGCCGCGAGATGAGGATGGAGCCTGCCGAAGCGGCGCGTGCGTCCTTGCGGCTATCCATGACCAGCACGAAGCCGGGTGGGCATTGTTCGACGGCGGCACGCTGCGGATGTTCCGGGTTGCGGAAGACTTCGAGCGTGTTCAGGTCTTCGCGCGCCGGAATATAGCGGAGTGTAAAGGCCTGGCCGACCATATTCGCCTTCTTCGGCGAGAGTGGCCGCACATCCTGGATGAACTGGTTGCGCAGGCCGCGCCGGAAAAGCGCGGTGGCGATCGTCGGTGTCGCCACGCCCATCAGCTTGTCGCGCGTCTCATTGCTCAGCACGTAATTGCTCATGCGGTATATCCTTTACGATCAATAGATGTCGGGTTCGCCCGGCGTCGGGCCGAAGCCGGTTTCCAGGAAATCGAAGTCGCAGCCGGTGTCGGCTTGCGCGACGTGGCGCGAGAACATCCAGCCATAGCCACGACCGAATTTTTCAGCGGGCTTGACCCAGGCCTCGCGACGGCGCTGCAGTTCGTCCTCGTCGACCAGCATGTCGATGCGCCGCGCCTCGAGATCGAGACGAATGATGTCGCCGTTGCGCAGCAGCGCCAGCGGGCCGCCGACATGCGATTCCGGCGAGACATGCAGGATGCAGGCGCCATAGCTGGTGCCGCTCATGCGGGCATCGGAGAGACGGAGCATATCCCTGTGGCCTTTCTTGAGCAGTGCCTTCGGGATCGGCAGCATGCCCCATTCGGGCATGCCGGGCCCACCCTGCGGGCCAGCACCGCGCAGCACCATGACGTGATCGGGCGAGATGTCGAGATCTTCATTGTCGACAGCCGCCTTCATCTCCGGATAGCTGTCGAAGACCAGCGCTGGTCCCTGATGCTTGTGAAAACGCGGATCGCAGGCGGCCGGCTTGATGACGGCGCCGGTCGGCGCAAGGTTGCCCTTCAGCACCGCCAAAGAGCCCTCGTGATAGATCGGGTTGTCGAGCGAGCGGATGACGTCGTCATTGTAGCATTTCGCCCCTTCCAGCGTTTCGCCGAGAGTGACGCCGGAGACGGTGAGCGTGGAGAGATCGAGCTTGGAAGAAAGCTTGGACATTAGGGCCCTGAGGCCGCCGGCATAATAGAAATCCTCCATCAGATAGGTTTTTCCCGTCGGCCTGATGTTGGCGAGCACCGGGGTCGTGCGTCCCGCCTTGTCGAGATCGTCGAGCGAGAGTTGCGTACCGGCGCGTCTGGCCATCGCGATCAGATGCACGACGGCATTGGTGGAACAGCCCGTCGCCATCGCGACGGCGACGGCATTGTTGACGGCGGCCTGCGTGACGATCTTCGAAGGAACCAGATCTTCCCACACCATTTCCACGATGCGCCGGCCGACGGCCGATGACATACGGATGTGATTGGCATCCGGCGCGGGGATGGAGCTGGCGCCGGGCAGGGTCAAGCCGAGCGCCTCGGCGATGGCCGTCATCGTGCTCGCCGTGCCCATGGTCATACAGTGGCCGTAAGAGCGGGCGATGCCGGCTTCGACATCGACCCATTCCTTCTCCGAAATGGTACCGGCGCGGCGTTCGTCCCAGAATTTCCAGGCGTCGGAGCCAGAGCCCAGATATTCGCCGCGATAATTGCCGCGCAGCATCGGACCGGCCGGCAGATAGATCATCGGCAGGCCCATCGAAAGCGCGCCCATGACCAGGCCCGGTGTGGTCTTGTCACAGCCGCCCATCAGCACGGCGCCATCGACCGGATGGGAACGCAAGAGCTCTTCGGCTTCCATCGCCAGCATGTTGCGATAGAGCATGGTCGTCGGCTTCACATAGCTTTCCGACAGCGACAGGGCCGGTAGTTCCAGCGGGAAGCCGCCGGCCTGCAGGATGCCGCGCTTCACGTCGTCGACGCGATGCTTGAAATGGGCGTGGCAGGGATTGGCATCCGACCATGTGTTGAGGATGGCGATAACAGGCTTGTCCGCCCATTCCTCGGGCGCATAGCCCATCTGCATGGTGCGGGAGCGATGCCCCGAGCTTCTGAGATCATCGGGCGCAAACCATCTGGCGCTGCGTAAGTCCGAGGGCTTCTTCCTGCTGTTCATAGTCATCGAGCCTTGTTTTCACACGTTGGGTCGAAATAAGCGCGGTTGCGCGGGTTTTCGTCCGCGCTGCCTCTCGGGCTTTTGCTCCCGATTGCCCAACTCCTCCCCGGGTGCACCAACTCAGGCGACGCGGAGTTGGCAAGGGCGGACTAAAGCACTAATGTATCAGTGCATCAAGTCACAAACTGTGCTTAATGAGCCGACGCTCCGACAAGAAAGGCCGCCAGTGAAGCGCAATCCGAGAGAATTTGCACTGGACCGCTCCCGCCAGGTGGCGCCGCAGATCCTGGAAATCCTGAGGTCGCGCATTCTTTCGATGGGCTTGCCGCCGACGACCGTGCTGTCGCGCATGTCGTTGCAAAACGAATTCAACGTCAGCCAGACCCCCGTGCGGGACGCCTTGATCCGCTTGGAGGAGGAGGGGCTGGTCGAAGTCTATCCGCAATATGCGACCGTGGTTTCACGCATTGATGTCCGCAACGCCACCGAAGCGCACTTTCTGCGGCTATCGATTGAGCTGGAAGCCGTTCGCCGGCTGACGCTGCATTCGGCGGAGGAAACGGCGGCGGCTCTGGAGGCTGTTCTCGTCCGCCAGAAGCATGTGATGTCGCCGGAGACCTACGATCTCTTCGATTCGCTCGACAAGGATTTTCACCGGGTGCTTTACGAGCGGGCCGATATTCTCGGCCTGTGGTCGACGGTACGCCGGCAGAGCGTCCATCTCGATCGGCTACGGATGCTGAACCTGCCGATGCCGGGCAAGCTGGAGCAGATCGTCGGAGATCACCAGTCGATCGTTGATGCCGTTCGCTCAGCCGATGCGGAGGCGGCCGTTTCCGCCTTGCGGAAGCATCTGTCCGGCACCCTGTCGATTGTCGATCTCATCTGCGAAGAGCATCCGGATTACGTCAGCCGCTAGGTTTCGGAAGCGGGCGGTTTGGCCGCAAGGCGCGGGGCATCAATATGCCGCAGCAGGTTGGCGAGCGCGACATGACAGCAACGGCCTGAGGGTGTATATTTACAATTCACCACTCAGGGAGGTGACGTTGGAAGCGCCCAATACACTTGTCATTGATCTCCTGGTTTTCCTGAAAGCCGGACCCCGGCCATATCACGAAGTCATGGATGCCTGGCGGACGAGTTGTCCTCGCTTGACCATCTGGGAGGATGCCATGGATCTTGGTCTTGTCGAGCGCGAACAGGGCTTTGTCGTCCTCACCGAAGCGGGAAGAGATCTGCTGCCGTCGTAGCCGTCAAAATCGCTGTTTTTGACGATCGGTTTGGGACGTCTCGCCTGGCGGATGCGCAAAGTTCGTTGATGTTCATGCCATCCTGATCGCCAATCCCGCGTGAGGTATTCCAGCTTGTCAAGCCGCGCTTGAGATGTGGAGCACGCCTTTGCCCGCATTGGCTTGCGCCGTGCTTCATGCGACAAGGGTCAAGGGCAAACAGATCATGGAGTTCGCTTGACCATCGGGCTTGCGCATGCCGAGCTGATCGCAGTTCTGACGGCTGTTACGGGCGGCGATCCAAGGGTGATGACGGTGCGGTCGGGCGATGCCCTGCCGTCCGGTCCGTTCGAGCTTGGGCATCGTACGCTGCAGAGCGGATTGCGCGAATGGGTTCAGGATCAGACGGCGCATCCCGTCGGCTATCTGGAGCAACTCTATACCTTTGCCGATCGCGATCGAAACAATGAAATCCTCGGCGGACGCACCATTTCCATCAGCTATCTCGGGCTGGTGCGCGAGCAGGCAGCGCCTGGCGGCGGCATGCCGGGCTGGCACGGCTGGTACGAATATCTTCCGTGGGAAGACCATCGCAACGGCCGGCCAGCAATGCTCGACGACATCGCCGCCCGCCTCGCGTCCTGGATCGAGGAGGATGCGATGCGAAAGGGCCAGCGCCGCCGTCGCGCCGATTTCGATTTCGGGCTGAATGGGGCTGCGTGGAACGAGGATCTCGTCCTGCAGCGCTATGAATTGCTCTACGAAGCACGTCTCGTGGCCGAAGCGGGCTGTGACCTCAGGCACAATTTCGGCCGATCGATGTTTGCCGATCATCGTCGCATCCTTGCGACCGGCATGGCGCGCCTCAGGGCGAAGATCAAATATCGCCCCGTCGTCTTCGAGCTCATGCCCGAAAACTTCACGCTGCTGCAATTGCAGAAAACCGTCGAGGCGCTGGCCGGCTTGACGCTGCATAAGCAGAATTTCCGCCGGCTGATCGAGCAGCAGGAGCTGGTCGAGGAAACCGGCGGCACCGAAAGCGAGACCGGCGGCCGCCCTGCCAAGCTCTTCCGTTTCCGCCGCGCCGTCCTCGAAGAACGCGAATTTACCGGAACGAAATTACCACTCTCCCGCAATTGACATATGCTCTGCTTGAGAATATCTATTTGCGCATAATATACTCAAAATGAGTATAATAAGGAGCCGGTCATGAATCTTCCGATATCCGCATCCTCCCTCTATGATCGCGTCAGCCGTGTTATCCCGAAAGCCGAATGGCTGTCGTTCCAGGATGATGTCGAGGCGATCCTCGAATTGAAGCGACGGCACAATGCCGTCATTCTCGCGCATAACTACCAGACACCGGAAATCTTCCATGGCGTCGCCGATATCGTCGGCGACAGCCTCGCGCTTGCCCGCAAGGCCGTGGAGGTCGATGCCGATATCATCGTGCTGGCCGGCGTGCATTTCATGGCTGAGACGGCCAAACTGCTGAACCCGGAAAAGACGGTTCTGATCCCGGATCTGGAAGCCGGCTGCTCGCTGGCGGAATCGATCACGCCAGAGGATATTGCCCTGCTGCGGCAGGCCCATCCTGGCGTTCCGGTCGTCACCTATGTCAACACGTCGGCGGCCGTGAAGGCTGCCTCCGATATCTGCTGCACCTCGGGCAATGCCCGGCAGGTGGTGGAATCGCTGGGCGTGCCGAAGGTGCTGATGCTCCCGGACGAATATCTGGCGCGCAACGTGGCGCGTGAAACGAATGTCGAACTCATCGCCTGGCACGGCCACTGCGAGGTCCATGAGCTCTTCACGGCGGACGATATCCGGCAGCTGCGTGAAAATTATCCGGGTGTAACGGTACTTGCGCATCCGGAATGCCCGCCTGACGTCGTCGAGGCGGCGGATTTTGCCGGCTCGACTGCCGTCATGTCCGATTACGTCGGCAAGAAGCGTCCGTCGCGCGTCGTGCTGCTCACCGAATGTTCGATGAGCGACAATGTCGCCGTACATCACCCCGATGTGGAGTTCGTCCGGCCCTGCAATCTCTGCCCGCACATGAAGCGCATTACCCTCGGCAATATCCGGAAGGCTCTCGAAGAGGGGCGGCATGAGGTGACGGTCGATCCCGCGATCGCCGCCGACGCCCGCCGCGCCGTTGAAAGGATGCTGGCGATATGAGCGAGATCCTCGAAGAGTTAAGCGGCCGCATCGTCATCGTCGGCAGTGGTCTTGCCGGGCTGATGACGGCGCTGACGCTGTCGCCCGAGCCTGTCGTGATCGTTACTCGCGCCCTGATCGGCGCGGAGACGTCGAGCGCCTGGGCACAAGGCGGCATCGCCGCCAGCATCGGTAAGGGCGACAGCGCGGCCTTGCATCTTGCCGATACGCTTGCCGCAGGCGATGGGCTCTGCGACGCCAAGGTAGCGGCGGGGATCGTTGCCGAAGCACCCGCTGCCATTGCCGCGCTGGAGCGCGCCGGCGTTGAATTCGATCGCGATGCTACAGGCGAATTGTCCCTGGGTCTGGAAGCCGCGCATTCGATGCGGCGTATCGTGCATTCGAAGGGCGATGGCTCCGGTGCGGCTATCGTTCGCGCACTTGCTGAGGCGGTTGTCCGTACGCCGTCGATCACCGTGCTTGAAGGCTATCAGGCGCAGCGGCTGTTGCTGGCCGGCGATCGGGTTGCCGGCCTACTGTGCCTGACCGATAGGGGCAGCGTCGTTTTGCCTTCGTCGCGCATCGTCCTTGCAACGGGCGGCATCGGCGGCTTGTTCGATGCCACCACCAATCCTGTCGGCAATTTCGGACAAGGCATTGCCCTTGCGGCACGTGCTGGCGCGCAACTCGCCGACATGGAATTCGTGCAATTCCATCCGACGGCGCTCGATAGCCGCAGGCGTCCGTTGGCCTTGGTCAGCGAGGCGGTTCGTGGTGAGGGTGCGCTTCTCGTCAACGAAAGCGGCGAACGTTTCATGGCCGGCGTTGAAGGTGCCGAACTTGCGCCGCGCGATGTCGTCGCGCGTGCCATCAGCGCGGAAATCGCTCGCGGCGGCAAAGTGTTCCTCGATGCACGGGATGTCCTCGGCAATCGCTTCGCCACACGCTTTCCGGTGATCGAGGCCCTTTGCCGCGAGGCGGGCGTCGATCCGGCGAACGACCCAATTCCGGTGCGCCCGGCCGTCCACTATCATATGGGCGGCGTTGCAACCGACGAGAATGGCCGCAGCTCCGTTCCCGGCCTATGGGTCGCGGGCGAGGCGGCATCGACCGGTCTACACGGCGCCAATCGTCTCGCCAGCAACTCCCTGCTGGAAGCCGCGGTCATGGGCATGCGGGCTGCTCGCGATATTGCCGGCACGAATGCAAGCCGCACAGGAATGCCGCAGCATTTTCCCGAGACTTTCGCGCCGGATCTGACGCTCGTGCGGCCGATCGTGTCGCGGCATCTAGGTGTCCTGCGCAATGCCGGCGCCATTCATGGCGCGATCGCCGCGCTTCTACCGCTTTGCGAGAGTGAAGGACCGGCGACAGATCCCGCGCTGGTGGCGTTGCTGATCGCGGTCTTCGCGAGTTTGAGGTTGGAGTCGCGCGGCGCCCATGCCCGCACGGATTTCCCGCTGAAACTGCCATATGCGCAGCGCCGCATGATGAACCTTTCCGACGCCCTGGATATCGCCAGGTCCGTCATTGCCCATTCCATTGCAAGGAGTGCCTGACATGACGCTTGCTCCCCTCCCGCGCCTGATCGTCGAACCGCTGGTGCGCAATGCGCTGGTCGAAGATCTCGGCCTTGCCGGCGACGTGACATCCACGGCCGTCATCCCCGCAACGCACCGCTCCCGTGTCGCCATGGTGACCCGCCAGGCAGGTGTCGTCGCAGGTCTCGATGCGTCCGAGCTTGCCTTCCAACTGGTCGATCCCGCCATCGTCATGACCCGTCATGCGCCCGATGGCACGAAGGTCAAGGCGGGGGACGTAATTGCAACGATCGAGGGGCCGTCGCGCGGTCTGCTGACGGCTGAGCGCACGGCGCTGAATTTCCTCGGCCATCTCTCGGGCATTGCCTCTGTTACCGGTGGCATCGTCGAGGCGATCGCCGGGACGAAGGCTTCGATCGTCTGTACGCGCAAGACAACGCCGGGTCTGAGAGCACTGGAGAAATATGCGGTGCGCGCAGGCGGCGGCATGAACCATCGCTTCGCGCTCTATGACGCGGTGCTGATCAAGGACAATCACGTCGCCATTGCCGGCGGGGTCGCGGAAGCCATCCGCCGTGCCAAGGCCGGCGTCGGCCACATGGTCAAGATCGAAGTCGAGGTGGATACGCTGGCGCAGCTTCGCGAAGCCATGCACGAGGGTGTCGACGCCGTGGTGCTCGACAATATGACACCGGATCAGTTGCGCGAGGCAGTCGATATCGTCGGCGGTCGGGCCATCACCGAAGCGTCCGGCCGCATTACGCCGGCAACGGCCGCCGCAATTGCCGCCTGCGGTGTCGATCTGATATCGGCCGGCTGGCTGACGCATAGCGCTCCGACGCTCGACATCGGGCTAGACTGGAAGGCGGCGGCCTGAAGCGTCGGGTGTGCAAACCTTGCGGCGCTCTCGTTGTGATGGCATGGGGGAATTCGGGATTCTGACATTCTGAGACCGATCTGAGGCGGTTAGAATGTATATACATAAAGCGTATTCCTCTATATACATTGGTCCGTGAGTACCGAATTCCCCCAGGAGGAGCACAGGATGAGCGGTGTCGGGACCAGCGACGGATTCGCTGAACGCAGAACCATAGACAGAATACCGGAGAGTGAGCGACACGGCTTCGCAAGGGACCAGTTCACGCTCTGGTTCGGAGCAAACCTGCAGATCACGGCGGTGCTCGATGGCGCGCTTGCCGTCGTGTTCGGCGCGGAGGCGATGACCGCGATCGTGGGTCTTGCCGTTGGTAACATCCTCGGCGGGATCGTGATGGCCCTTCATTCCGCGCAGGGGCCTCGCCTCGGTCTGCCGCAGATGATCAGCAGCCGTGCGCAGTTCGGTGTCAGGGGTGCGACTCTGCCGCTGCTTCTGGTCATTTTGATGTATCTGGGTTTCGCCGCGACAGGCACGGTGCTTGCCGGCCAGGCCATGAACCTGCTGCTTGGTGTTTCCAATCCGGCCGTCGGCATGGTGATCTTCGGCGTGCTTAGCGCGGTGATCGCGCTTGTCGGCTATAAGGTGATCCATATCATGGGACGGATCGCGACGGTCATCAGTATCCTCGGTTTTGCTTATCTGTCCTACCAGCTGTTCCATCAGTACGACATTCACTCGGCCTTCGGTCAAAAGCCTGCAACGGTCGCGACCTTTCTGCTTGCCGTTTCGCTGTCGGCCGGTTGGCAGCTCACCTATGCGCCCTACGTCGCGGACTATTCGCGGTATCTTCCCTCAGCGACATCGGGCGGCAAGGCGTTTCTGTATACGCTGCTCGGTTCGGCGATCGCTTCTCAGCTTGCCATGACGTTTGGCGTGCTTGTCGCCGCCGTTGGTGCGAAATTCCTTTCGAACCAGGTCGGCTTCCTTGGCACATTGGCGGGGCAAGGCGCAGTTCTCGTTTATATCGTCATTATCTGCGGCAAGCTGACGATCAACTGCCTGAACGCTTATGGCGGCTTCATGGCAATCCTGACGACCTTTACCTCGTTCAGCAACCAGACCCGGATCTCCCGGGGCGCCAGAGCGCTTTATATCATCGGGTTTGTGGCTTTGTCGGTGCTGATCGCCGTTCTCGCCAGCGCTGATTTCCTGTCGGCATTCAAGAATTTCGTCCTGATGCTGCTGGCGGTCTTCGTGCCCTGGAGCGCGATCAATCTGATCGATTACTACCTAATCTCCAGGGAAAAGGTGGATATCCCCGCCCTCTACGACGCAACGGGCCGCTATGGCGCCTATAACTGGACCGCGCTCGGATGCTATGTCCTCGGCGTCGTCGTGCAGATCCCGTTCCTCAATCAGCCTCTCTACGAAGGCCCGATCGCGGTCGCGCTCAATGATGCCGACATTTCCTGGGCCGTCAGCCTGGTCGTAACCGCCGTCGTCTATTATTTGCTGCAGCGCAATACGAAGGTTGCTCCGCGCGAGATGATCTTCGACGGCGCAACTCAAAGCTAGCATAAGTTTCGGCCGGCGACCGCTGGTGGGTCGCCGGTCGCCTTGCGGGCGACGTGAACAATGAAGTGCCAGAAGGTTCAGACGATAACCGGCACCTGTGCGCCGTCCATGCTGATAACGACACCAGTGACATAGCCAGCCTTGGCCGAGCTTAGGAAGGCGACGACATTGGCGATATCGGCTGGATCGGCCATGCGGCCGATCGGGATGCGTTTCAGGGCATCAGCCAGTGCTTCTTCCTCACTCGAGCCTGAAATCTTTGCCGCCGCCTTCAGGCCTTCGGCAACACGATCTGTCTCCGTGAGGCCGGGATTGAGGCCGACCACGCGCACGCCCTTACCGGCATAGGCATTGGCGAGCCCGACGCTTGCAAGCATAAGGGCAGCATTGGCCGAGCCGCCGGCCAGATGATAGGGCGAGGCGACCTTGCCGCCATTGCCGATGATATTGATCACAGCGCCCGATCCGCGCGCGCCCATGCGCTTGATGACGGGATCGATCACGTTGATGTAGGAAAAATACTTGGCATCCATCGCGGCGCGCCAGACGGCGGGCGTCAGTTCGTCCGCCGGCGTGCGGGCCGCGGCACCTGCGCTGTTGACGAGAATGTCGATCGGGCCGACATCGGCCTCTACCTTGTCAACGACTGCGAGCGCCTGTCCGTCGAAGATCAGATCGGCGGCATAGCCATGCACGCCGGGCAGCCTGGAGAGAGCCGCGTCGATATTGGCTTGCGAGCGCGAGCAGATCGCGACCCGCGCGCCTTCCTGCTGGAAAAGCTCGGCACAGGCAAAGCCGATGCCTTTCGAGCCGCCCGTGATCAGAACGACTTTATCCTTGAGGCCAAGGTCCATGGAATCTCTCCGCTATGATTTGTTGAGGTTGCCAAGCTATGTGTCGAAACCTTCGACGTACAGGGGCACGGGCGTCACAGCTTGGTGACCGGTGTCGGCTGTTACGAAAGGCGCTTGGCCTTCAGGACGGAAACTGCCGTCTCGCTATTATGGACATAGTCGTTGGCATCGGGCTGACGCTGTATCAATAGAATGAACAGCAGATCAGTCAGCATCAGTTGCGCGTCGCGGGCAGTGATGGCCGAGGAGCGGACGCGGTCTTCATCGCCGACGGTGTGCAGGCATATATCGGCGACTCGGGATAGCGGGTTGTCCTGCAGGCCGGTGACGGCAATGACGGTTGCCTGGCGCTGGCTTGCCAGCTCCGCAATCCGTAGCGTCTCGATGCTGGCACCGGAATAGGAGAGCGCAAAGAGCAGGTCGTCCGGCCCGAGCGTCGACGCATTGGCCATCTGCACATGGCTGTCGCTGTCATGCAGCACGTTGCGGCCGAGCTTCATCAGCTTGTAGGAAAAGTCGCGGGCCACCAGCGAGGAGGCGCCGACCCCGGCCAGATGGATGCGCCGGGCGTCGTGAAGCGCTTCGAGGGTTTTCTCGATGTCGGCTTCGTTGTTGACAGAAATGGTCTGCTGCATGGCTTGCATCTTGCTGCCGAGCAGCTTCTGCAGGATGGTGAGATAGCCGTCGCCCACCTCGATCGTGCCGTGGATCATGCCGGCCGGCGCCTGCCATTCCTGAGCCTTGGCCTCGCTGACGGCAAGCTTCAATTCCTGGTAGCCGGCATAGCCGAGCTTCTGGCTGAATTTTACCACGCTCGATTGGCTGCGGCCGGTTTCCACTGCGAGAGCCGCGGAGGAGAGGCGCAGCATCTGGTCGGGATTGTCGATGATGAATTGCCCGATCTGGCGATCAGCCGGGGCCATGGTTTCGAGCTGCGCGCTGATCTTCTTAAGGATAGACATTTGATCCTTTTGGGGTCTTTCAAGCCATCGAGGCCGATTCCCGCGGCGAGGCGAACACCGAAAATAGCATCCGGCTCAAGCGCGGCAACCTTGCTTCGCATGATCGAACCTTATCACAGCGGATTGGAATAAAAAATTCCAATTCCCGTTGACAGTGTGGAATTGGCGAATAGTCTTGCAGAGTGGATCACGGACCCGTGGTGTCCCAGTCTTTTCCGCAATGGATTTGCATCATGGACAGACTTCGAATCTCTGGCGGCAAGAGGTTGCAGGGTGCGGTGACTATCGCCGGCGCGAAAAATGCCGCCCTGCCGCAGATCGCAGCCGCGCTCTTGAGCCCGCATCCGCTGGAGCTGACGAACCTGCCTGTTGTCAGCGATGTCGAGAATATGTTGGGTGTTATCGCCCTCCACGGCGCCAGGATCGCACGAGGCCCGCACGGCACAATGATCGATGCGAGCGAGATTGTCTCGAAGGAGACATCCTACGACACGGTCCGGCGCATGCGGGCGACTGTGCTGGTGCTTGCGCCGCTGCTTGCCCGTTTCGGTCACGCACGCGTTTCGCTTCCCGGCGGCTGCGCTATCGGCGCACGGCCCGTCGATATGCACATCAAGGCGCTCTCGACACTGGGTGCTGACATCGCCATCCAAAGCGGTCTGATTGTTGCTTCGGCTGCCAATGGGCTGAAAGGCGCACGGATCGTCCTGAGTTCACCATCCGTCGGCGCGACCGAGACGGCCATGATGGCCGCCTGCGCCGCCAAAGGTGAAACCGAGATCCTGAACGCTGCCCGCGAGCCGGAGGTGGCTGATCTTGCGGCATGTCTGATCGCCATGGGTGCACGGATCGAGGGTGCTGGGACGCATCGCATCCTGATCGATGGCGACACCAGCTGGCGTCCCGCCAAGCATCACGGCATTCCCGACCGCATCGAGGCTGGTACTTATGCGGTGGCGGCGGCCATTACCGGCGGCCAGCTTGAGCTCATCCATGCGCGGCTGGAAAATCTGGCATCGGTGGTTCAGGCGCTCGAAGCCATGGGCGTCAGCGTCTGGCCGAGCGATCGCGGCCTGGTGGTTTCAAGGGACGGTCCGCTCAAGGGGGCCGATATCACCACCGAACCCTATCCCGGCTTCCCGACGGACCTGCAGGCACAGTTCATGGCTCTCGCCTGCTGCGCGGAGGGTGCGTCGCTGATCCGCGAAACAGTCTTCGAAAACCGCTTCATGCATGTGCCGGAGCTGACACGACTCGGCGCCAACATCACCTTGCAGGGGACAACGGCGCTGGTGCGCGGCGGCGCGCCGCTGAAAGGTGCGCAGGTCATGGCGACGGATCTGCGCGCCTCTGTCTCGCTGGTTCTCGCAGCCCTCGTCTCGGAGGGCGAGACCATCGTCAATCGCGTCTATCACCTCGACCGCGGCTACGAACAGCTCGATCGCAAGCTACGCCTCTGCGGTGCCGATATCGAACGGCTAACATCATGACTGCCGCATCGGAAAACACTCCGTATTTTCTCGGCATAGACGGCGGTGGTACAGGTTGCCGCGCGCGCATCGAGGATGCCGAAGGCACTGTTCTCGGGCAGGGGTTGTCCGGGCCGGCAACGACCCGTCTCGGGATCGCCGAAGCATGGGCATCGATTTCTCGCGCTTTTGAAGCTGCAATTGAGGAAGCGGGGTTAAATGATTCCAATTTCAGCCGTATCCATGTTGGCGTCGGGCTGGCTGGGATCGGCCGCAAGGGCGCGCTTGCCGCGCTGAAAGCGATAGAGCACCCCTTTGCCAGCATCGATTTCATCAGCGACGGCGAGGGCGCGTGTCTGGGGGCTCATTCCGGACGCGACGGCGCTATCGTGATCGCCGGAACGGGCTCTATTGGCCTCGGCCTTGTTGAAGGACGGCAATTGCGGGTCGGCGGCTACGGTTTTCCGATTTCGGACGAGGGCAGCGGCGCCTATCTCGGGCTGAAGGCGGTGCAGCTTGCCCTGCGCGCCCATGACGGTCGCGAACAAAAAACCGCGCTGCTTGCCGAGATAATGCAGCGTTTCCAGCATGATCCGATGGAGGCGGTCGCCTGGATGGACCGGGCGTCGGCCACGGATTATGCTGCTCTTGCACCGATGGTCCTGCGTCACGCCGATCAAGGCGATGCCGTCGCGCGGCGGATCGTGCAAAGCGCGGCCGGCCATATCGACACGCTTGTTCGCACGCTGTTCGATAAGGGCGCGCCGCGCGTCTGCCTGCTCGGCGGTCTTGCGAGCCCGCTCGAACCCTGGCTCTCGCCCGATGTGCGCCGGCGCTTGAAGCCCATGGACGGCGATGCCGTCTCCGGTGCGATCATTCTTGCCAGGAAAGCCATTTGCCAAGGCTGACAAAGGCTCTGCCAAGCGGTGAATCTTTTCACGGCAATGATGGAATATTTTATTCCTTTCTGGATTGACGAATGGAATAAACGGACATAGTGTTAACCAAGGTAAACAGGGAATGGACGCGGAACAAAGCCAAAAAGGCCATGCCGCGTCTGGGTCGGCTTCGGTCGCCCGTCTTGCTGAAAACCGATCTTTGCTGCGGTGGGCCCGATATGAAAATGATCGAGCTTGCCAATGTAATATATTGATATCCAGGCGTTATTTCGCGAGCAGGCCCATGACAGAGCAGAAGTTGATATCCGAACTGGAGCAGTTGGTTTCCGAAGGGCGCAATCCGAATACGATGCATATCGATCTTTTGCCGACCTTCGATATTCTGCGTGAGATTAATTATGAGGATCAGACGGTGCCGGTCGCCGTCGAGAAGGTGATCCCGGCAATCGCCGCCGCCGTCAATCAGATCGTGGCTGCGTTCCAGAAGGGTGGCAGGCTGATCTATATGGGCGCCGGCACGAGCGGCCGCCTCGGTGTTCTCGATGCCTCCGAATGCCCGCCGACCTTCAGTGTGCCGCCCGACATGGTCATCGGTCTGATTGCCGGCGGCCCGGATGCGCTGCGGCGCTCGATCGAAGGCGCGGAGGACGACCCAGAGCAGGGGCGCCAGGCGCTGGAGGAAATCAAGCTGAGCAAGGATGATGTCGTCGTCGGCATCGCCGTCAGCGGCCGTACCCCCTATGTCATCGGCGGCCTGAACTACGCCAAGGGCATCGGCGCCTTTACGGTGGCGCTCTCCTGCAATCCGAACTCTATCATCGCCGGCATTGCTGATCTGGCGATTTCGCCTGTGGTCGGCCCGGAAATCCTCACCGGCTCAACCCGCCTGAAGTCGGGTACGGCGCAGAAGCTCATTCTCAATATGCTGACGACGGCGAGCATGATCCGCATCGGCAAGAGCTACCAGAACCTGATGGTCGATGTCAGCGCCAGCAACAAGAAGCTGGTGGCGCGCGCCTCGCGTATCGTCATGCAGGCGACCGGTTGCTCGCAACAGGAAGCGCGCCGCGTGCTCGATCTGACCGGCAACGACGTGAAGCTTGCCATTCTCATGGAAATTACCGGGATGGGCATTGAAGAAGCCCGCGCGGCATTGCAAAACGCTGATGGATTCCTGCGCAAGGCGATCAACGGCAGGACTGCTTGAGACAACCGTTGCGGCCTGCCGCACCGGCAATCAATGGGCCAAAATCGGCCGGGGACATTTTAAAAATTTGGAGGACTGAAAGTGAAAGGGAATTTTGGAAGGAAGCTGATTTCGGGAGTGGCGCTGGCCGTGGGGATTGGCCTGGCGACGGCCGCGATCCCTGTTGAGGCGGCAACGCTGCGCATGGCGTGGTCGCAGGACGCGACCGGGCTCGATCCGCACAAGCAGACCGCATTCTCCTCCATCCGGCTGCTCGAATTGATCTATGAGCCGCTCGTTCGCCTTGACGGCAATCTGCAGATCGTGCCTGGAGTCGCCGAGAGCTGGCAGTTTTCGCCGGACGGCAAGCAACTGACGTTCAAGCTCAATGCAAAGGCCAAGTTCCAGAACGGCGCGCCCGTCACCTCGGCTGACGTGAAGGCCTCCTTCACGCGCATTCTCGACCAGGCGACCGGTGCCGTCGCTCGCGCCAACTTCCTGTCGATCGCAAGCATCGATACACCGGACACCACGACCGTGGTCTTCAATCTGTCGCAGCCCGACGTTCCGCTTCTGACCGCCATGACCAGCCTCAATGCCGCGGTGGTTCCAGCAAGCGAAATTACTGCCGGCACCATCGGCACGAAGGCGATCGGCTCCGGCCCCTTCAAGCTCGACAGCTGGGTTCCGAACTCCAAGGAAGTTCTGAGCGCCAACAAGGATTGGGCGGGCGGAACCGTCGGTGTCGAAGGCATTAACATCAGCGTATTGCCCGACGAGACGGCGATCCTTGCATCGCTGCGCACCGGTCAGACCGATTTCGCCTTGCTGAACGATCCGCTCGTCGCGACCTTGGTGCCGAAGGAGCCGAAGCTGCAGCTCACCCGCACGCCGGTGCTTGCCTACAATGTCCTGCAGCTCAATCCCTCGCGCAAGCCGATGGATCAGCTGGCGGTGCGCCAGGCGATCTCCTGCGCCATCGACCGCAAGGACGTGATGGATACGGCAGCTCTCGGCGAGGGCAAGGTGACCGGGCCGCTGACGATGCCGCTCTATGCGACCGACCCCAGCAAGCTGTTCTGCTATACGCGCGACGTCGCCAAGGCGAAGAAGCTGATGGCAGACGCCGGCTTTGCCAACGGTTTCTCGGCAACCGTGATTGCCGCGACCGGCGAACCGCCGACAGCGACGGCGGAAGCGCAAGTCATCCAGTCGCAGCTCGCCGAAATCGGCATCAAGCTCGACATCAAGGTGATGGAACTCAATGTCTATGTCGACACCTGGCTCAAGGGCAATTTCGACATGGCGGTCGCCCTCAACGGCGGCAGCGCCGATCCCTATTCGATGTATAACCGTTACTGGACGAAATCAGGCAACCTGCAGAAGGTCGCCAACTATATCGACGATACCCTCGACAGTCTGATGCAGAAGGGCCGCGCCGAGACCGATCCGGCCAAGCGCAAGGTGATCTTCGCCGAATTCGAAAAGCATCTTGCCGAAGTCTCGCCCTGGATCTGGCTCTACACGGCCTATGGCTATACGGCCGAGCAGAAGAACGTCGAGGGCTTTGTCCCGACGCCGACAGGCTCGCTGTTCGGTCTCAGCAAAGTCTCGATCGAGTAATAGCAGTCGAGATTTAGAGGAAGTGCAATGGCATACCTGACGCGCCGGCTGATGACGTTCCCGCTGATCATGCTGGGCGTGTCCATCTTCGTCTTCGTCGCCATCCGGCTGGTGCCGGGCGATGCGATCACGGCGATGCTCGGAACCAATGCGGGCCTGCTGACGCCGGAGCAGCGGCAGGCCCTTGCCGCCTATTTCGGCATCGATCAGTCCTGGCCAGTTCAATACTGGCATTGGTTGCTCGGCGTCTTCCAGGGCAATCTCGGCATATCCGTCACCTACGGCAAGCCGGTGCTCGACATGATCCTGGAGCGTTTTCCGTTGACGCTCGAGCTTGCCTTGCTTTCCATGGTCATCGCGCTCGCTATCGGCTTGCCGGCGGGCGTCTTTGCCGCCACCAGAAACGAAAAGCTGTCCGATCTTCTCGTGCGCATCGTTGCCATGATCGGGCAGTCGACGCCGAACTTCGTTCTCGGACTGCTGCTGATCTATGCCTTGTCCGCCGGTTTCGGCGTGCTGCCGACCATGGGCGCCTTCACACCCATCTGGCAGGACCCGCTCGAAAATCTCGGCCAGATGATCCTGCCGGCGCTGACGCTCGGCTTTGCCTTTGCGGCGTCGGTGACGCGTGTCGTGCGTTCGGCCATGCTCGATGTTCTGAGTGACGACTATGTGCGTACGGCTCGCAGCCGCGGTGTTCCGGCGCGCGGCGTCATCTGGCGGCATGCTCTACCGAATGCATTGATTCCGGTGGTAACGCTGAGCGGCGTCGAATTCGGCTATCTGCTCGGTGGCGCGGTGCTGGTCGAACAGATCTATGCTCTGCCGGGACTTGGACGCATGGTGCTCGACGCCATACTGCAGCGCGACTATGCGCTGGTGCAGGGCAGCGTGCTGTTTATTGCCTTCAACTTCATGATCGTCAATCTGCTCGTCGATCTCGCCTATGTCGCGCTCGATCCGCGCGTTCGGCTGGGAGAAGGCTGATGCGCATCGTCAAGGCTATTTTCGGACATGTGAGCGGCCGGATCGGCGGCATCATCGTCCTCGTTTACGTCCTGCTCGCCATCCTCGGTACGCTCGGCGTGACCCCGCACGATCCGCTGATGCAGAACCGGATCGACCGGCTGCACGCCCCGAGCCTCACCTACTGGATGGGTACCGACCTTTTCGGCCGCGACGTGGCAAGCCGCCTGATGCATGGCATCGGCGAATCCTTCACCGTCGCCTTCTTCTCCGTGGCCGTTGCAACCTTGATAGGTACCCTGCTTGGCCTGACGGCTGCCTGGTCGGGCAAGCGCTGGGATGGCGTCATCATGCGCACGATGGATGTGCTGCTCGCCTTTCCGGCGATCCTGCTGGCGCTTCTGATCATCGCCATCGTCGGGCCTGGCACATGGACCAGTGTCGCTGCGATCGCGCTCGTCTATACGCCGATCTTTACCCGCGTCGTGCGCGGTCCGGCGCTTTCGCTGAAGGGGCGCGATTTCGTCGATGCTGCCCGCACCTTCGGCAGCAGCCGGTCCTATATCCTGACGCGGCATCTTCTGCTCAATCTCGTCGCACCCTTGACCGTGCAGGTGACGCTGGCGCTTGCCTGGTCGCTGTTGACGGAGGCGGGTTTGAGCTTCCTCGGCCTGGGAACGCAGCCGCCTGCCTCCTCATTGGGCCTGATGCTGAGCGACAGCCGCAATCTCATGGAAACGGCGCCTTGGCTGCTGATCTTCCCCGGCGTGACCATCATGATCTCCATTCTCGGCTTCAACCTGCTCGGCGATGCCCTGCGCGACATTCTCGACCCGAAAATGAGGAGGGCGACGGTATGACGCCGCTTCTCTCGGTTTCCGATCTCAGCGTCGGCTTTGGGCGCAATCCAGAGGCCAATCCCATCGTGCGCGGCGTCAGCTTCGATCTAGATGCCGGCGAAACGCTGTCGATCGTCGGCGAAAGCGGCTCGGGCAAGTCCGTCACCGCGCTGTCGATCAATCGCCTCGTCGATTTCGGCGGCGGCCGCATTATCGGCGGGTCGATCCGCCTGAAACGTGCCGACAACAGCATTCTGGATCTTACCAAGGCTGGCGAGGCGGAGCTGACGAAGATCCGCGGCGGCGAGATCGGCATGATCTTCCAGGAGCCGATGACATCCCTTAATCCGGTTCTCACCATCGGCACGCAGATCGAGGAATCGTTCCGGCTGCATCGCGGCCTGACGGGAAGCCAGGCAAAGGCAGCCGCCAAGGATGCGCTGGATCGCGTGCGCATTCCCGATGCCGCGCGCCGTCTGACCTATTGTCCGAACCAGCTTTCCGGCGGCATGCTCCAGCGCGTGATGATCGCGACCGCGCTTGCCTGCAATCCGCGCCTGCTGATCGCCGACGAGCCGACGACGGCGCTCGACGTCACGGTCCAGGCGCAGATCATGGCGCTGCTTGCCGAGCTGAAGCGCGAGACCGGCATGTCGATGATCTTCATCACCCACGATATCGGTCTTGTCGCTGGGATCGCCGACAAGGTCATGGTGATGCAGGCGGGCCAGGCAGTCGAGCAAGGCGAGCTCAATCAGATCCTTGATCATCCCAAGCATCCCTATACCCAGCATCTCCTGCATTCCGTCCCGCACTTCGCCTCAGGGCAGGCCGCGCGCACGGATTTCCAGCGCGACGAGACGCAAGCCGGGCCGGCCCTGAAAGTGGATGGCTTGACTGTCCGCTTCCCGGTCAAGGGCAGCTTTCTGCGTCGCTCGACCGGTTCGGTCCATGCCGTCGAAGGCGTCGGCTTCGACCTGATGCCGGGCGAGACGCTGGCGATCGTCGGCGAGAGCGGCTCAGGCAAGTCAACCACCGCACGGGCGATCCTCGGGCTGGTCAAGTCGACCCGCGGCACGTTCACGACCAATGCCGGCAAGGCTGCGGATCGCAGCAGCGCCGTGCAGATGGTGTTTCAAAATCCCTATGCCTCGCTTAATCCGAGACTGCGCGTCGACAACATCCTTGCCGAACCGGTGATCGCCGCAGGTGGTCGCACTTCCGCCGAAACGCGGCAACGGATGATCATGCTTCTGAAGCGCGTCGGCCTGCCGGAAAATGCCCTGGAACGTTACCCGCATGAATTTTCAGGCGGCCAGCGGCAAAGACTGTGCATCGCTCGTGCTTTGATGCTGAACCCGTCCGTACTGGTGCTCGACGAGGCCGTGTCAGCGCTCGACGTGTCCGTTCAGGCGCAGGTCCTGGAGTTGCTGATCGAGCTTCAGCGCGAATATGGGCTCGCGTACCTCTTCATCTCGCATGACATGGCGGTTGTGGAGCGAATTGCTCACCGGATCGCTGTCATCTATGCCGGGCAGATCGTCGAGATCGGCGACGCCGCCTCCGTCTTGTCGGAACCAAAGCATTCCTATACCAGGCGGCTGATTTCGGCGGTGCCGACAGTTGCCCGGCGCAAGGAAAACTTCACGCTTGATACGCGTCAGGTTCCTTCGCTCGTGCGGCCGATTGGCTTCGAGCCGACAGCGCCGGAATGGCGACGGTTCGCGCCGGATCATATGGCTCTGGCGGAAGCCTGAGCGACCGGCGAGGAGAAGGATATGGCTGGGGGGCACATGCAATTCGAAGAACGGTTTGATCGGGCTTTCACACCGCTTGAGCAAGCGGTCGGGTCGGCGCGAATTCCAGGCGGCGTCCTCGGCATGGTCGATCTCGATGGCAACCGGCTCCTGCGCGCCATCGGGTCGGCGCAGAAGATCCCGAGCGTCAGGCCGATGCTGGTCGATACATGGTTCGATCTCGCTTCGCTCACCAAGGTGATTTTCACCACGCCGCGCATTCTTGCGCTGGCGGAGGCCGGCACCATCGATCTCGACGCACCGTTGACGACGCTCTTGCCGGACCTACGTCAATACAGTGCCGAGGCTTGGGAGCGGAAGGTGACCTTCCGGCAATGCCTCGGCCATCAGACGCCTTTTCCGGCGGTCGAACCGATCTATACCTATGGTCGCGACCCGGATCTCTTGCGTACCTTCATCCTCCAGCGCGAATGGCGTGCCGGGCCGCCGGTCTATTCCGATATCAATTTCATCCTGCTCGGTTTTGCGCTAGAGCGACTGGCCGGACACACCATTCGCGCCATGGATGCAGGCCCGGGTTTTGCCTTCTCCTCAGCCCCCGATCGATCCGCCGCAACGGAAGATTGCACCTGGCGTCACCGTATTCTGTCGGGCGAAGTTCATGACGACAATTGCTCGGCATTGCACGGTGCCGGCCATGCGGGCCTGTTCGGCACTGCCGACGCAATTCTCGATTTTGCCAAGGGCCTGCTCGATGGCAGCGGAGCATCGGCGCAAGCGATCTCGTTGATGCGGACGCCGCTTTCCGCCACCCGTACCCATGGTTGGGAGCGGCCCCATGACGGCTGGCACGGTGGTGCTCTCTGCTCGCCCGAAACCATCGGCCATACGGGATTCACCGGCACGGCGCTCTGGATCGATTTCGACAAGGGCAGGGCGTGGACCCTGCTCACCAACCGCATTCATCCGACACGCCATTTCGACAGCGGCATTCTGGCGCTTCGTCAGGCCGTCAGCGATCACGTCAACGCAGCATAGGAGCCTCACCATGGAACCAATCTGGGCAGTCGGTCTGATGACCGGAACCGTCCTCGACGGCAATATCGATGTTGCCATGCTGAAGACGGACGGTGAGCGGATCGAGGAGTTCGGCCCCTATGTTCTGGCGCCTTATCCGAGCTGGATTCGGGAACTGCTGGAGGAGACGCTCCGACAAGCGCGGGCATGGAATTTCGAAGGGCCGGAACCGGCGATCTTCAAGGCCGCCGAGGAGGCGCTGACGCGAGCGCAGTCCGAAGCGGTGAGGGAACTGGTCGAAGATAACGGCATGACGATGGCCGATATCGGCGTCGTCGGCTTCCACGGCCAGACCGTGCTGCATCGCGCGCCGCAAAAGGACCGGTTGGGCCAGACGCGCCAGCTTGGCGACGGCGAGCTGATGCGCTCCATTCTCGGCACCAAGGTCGCTTATGATTTCCGTTCCGCCGACATGCGCGCCGGCGGGCAGGGCGCGCCGCTTGCTGCAGCCTATCACACGGCACTCCTGCGCGGCGCTGGTGCTGCGGGCGAGGCTGCCATTCTCAATCTCGGCGGTGTTGCCAATGTGACCTGGTGGGACGGTGAGGGCAATTTCGTCGCCTTCGATACAGGGCCGGCCAATGCGCCGCTGAACGACTTCATCAAGTCGCACGGACTTGGCGAGATGGACCGGGATGGGGCGTTGGGACGTGCCGGCAAAGTGGATGAAGCACGGCTCGAAAAACTGCTGCAACACCCCTATTTAACTGCGCCCTATCCAAAGTCGCTGGATCGTTTCGATTTCGGCGCTTCCATGGCGGATGGTCTTGGTCCGGAGGACGGGGCGGCGACGCTTTCGGCCTTCACGGCAAGCGCGGTCGGCAAGGCGCTGGATCTGCTGCCTCGGCGGCCCAGCAAGGTCGTCGTCAGCGGCGGCGGCCGGCACAACCCGACGATCATGTCGATGCTGCAAAGCCGGGCCGGCGTCGAGCCGATCTTCGCCGAGGATCTCGGCTGGCGTGGCGACGCGGTGGAGGCGGAATGCTTTGCGTTTCTAGCCGTGCGCGTGTTGCGTGGCCTGCCGATCAGCTTCCCCGGCACGACGGGCGTGCCTGCGCCGATGCGCGGTGGGCGTCTCGCGCAATAGCGAGCTTAAGGCGATCGTCCTCGCTCCGGAGGTTTTCGCCGCCGCTCATCGATGTTATGAAGAGACCGCGAATTTGCGATCGGTTGGTCTCGGACGGATATCGCTTAGATGGCAGGCAGGCATCACAGGACAGGCGTCCCCCGCATCATCGTCGCCTTCGCCATCGCGTGCATTACCGGCATTTCGGCCCTCGGCCCGGCAGTCGCGCAACCGGAATGGAGCGTTGCACCGCCGGTCTGCGTCTCCGGCCCACTGACGACGGAAACGGGCGAGACGCTTTGCCTGCGCAAGGACAGCTATAATCGGGATCTTTGCACGGCCATCGAATATTTCGCCGGTGCCAATCATTTGCCGCCGGATTATCTGGCGCGGCTTGTCTGGAGGGAAAGCCTGTTTCGATCCGATGCAGTAAGCCCAAAAGGTGCGCGCGGCATCGCGCAATTCATGCCGGGAACGGCGAAGCTGCGCGGCGTCCGGGACAGTTACGATGCACTCGAAGCGCTCGGCAAGGCAGCCACTTATCTTGACGAGTTGCGCAACCGTTTCGGCAATCTGGGGCTTGCAGCCGCCGCCTACAATGCTGGCGAAGCCGGCCTTGCCAATTTCCTGAATTCCGGCGGGCTGCCCTATGAGACGCGCAACTATGTGACGGCCATCACCGCGCATAGCGTCGAAGAATGGCGGGACGATCCGCCCGATATCGCCGCTCCGGTGCTGGACAAGGGCAAGCCCTTCGTCGACTCATGCGTTGCGCTTGCCCAGAGCCGGCGTCTGAAGCCGACCCCCCTCGAACAGGAGCGGCCATGGGCTCCCTGGGGCGCTCAATTGGCCGAGCATTTCCAGTTGGATGCCGCACGGCGGCTATTTGCTGCAAACATTCAAAAATTGCCGTCGCCGCTCAATGCCGAAAAGCCGCTGATCGTGCGTCAGCGCAATGCCGACTTCGGCCGCCGTATCCGCTATGCGGCGCGCATCGGGCGGCAAACGCGCGAAGAGGCTGACGCCGTTTGCGTGCAGATCCGGCAGCAAGGCGGCAATTGCGTGGTTTTCAAGAACTGAGTCTGAGCGCCTCAATACCCCGTATTGTCCGCCGCGACGCGTATTGATTGCTTTGTCAAGTGCCTATTGGTAGTGCTTTACTCCCGGATGTCGCAAGCCTATCTCTTGTACACCCGGCCTTTGGGAGGAAGCCGCGCAGGTAGCCGAAGGAGTGTATCATGGTGCAGAAGCGTAACGTCCCCGGTATTCGTCCCTACAACAGCCCGGCCGGCGGCTGGGGAGCGCTGAAGGCTACCGCCAATGCGGTGCGCGAGCAAATGGATATCACCGAGGCGCCCGGGCTGCTGCTGCGCACCAACAAACCCGCGGGCTTCGATTGTCCCGGCTGCGCATGGCCCGACAAGGAACATACCTCCACCTTCCAATTCTGCGAAAATGGCGCCAAGGCCGTCACCTGGGAAGCGACCAACAAGCGCGTGACGCCTGAGTTCTTCGCCCAGCATACGGTCAGTGAGCTTCTGACCTGGAGCGACTACGAACTTGAGGATGCCGGCCGACTGACCCATCCGATGGTCTATGACCGGGCGTCGGATACCTACCGGCCGATAGCCTGGGAGGACGCTTTTGCCCGCATCGGCGAGGTCATGCGCACTATGCCCGATCCGGATATGGTCGAATTCTACACGTCGGGTCGCGCCTCCAACGAGGCGGCTTTCCTCTTCCAGATCTTCGCCCGTGAATACGGCACCAACAATTTCCCCGATTGCTCGAATATGTGCCATGAGGCAACGAGCGTCGGCTTGCCGCAATCCATCGGCATCGGCAAGGGCACCGTGTCGCTCGACGATTTCGACGAATGCGATCTGATCATCTCCATGGGGCACAATCCCGGCACCAATCATCCGCGCATGATGGGCACGCTGCACGAATGCTCGCGCCGCGGCGTGCCGATCATCGTCTTCAATCCGCTGAAGGAGCGGGCGCTCGAGCGTTTCGCCGACCCGCAGAGCCCGATCGAGATGGCGACTTTCAGCTCGACGCGGATCGCCTCTTCCTATTATCAGGTCAAGATCGGCGGCGATGCCGCAGCGCTGAAGGGCATCATGAAGGCGGTTCTGGCTCTGGCCGAGACTTCGCCGGATATCCTTGATCATGCCTTCATCGGCGAACATACGATCGGCTTCGATGCTCTCGTCGCCGATATCAATCAGACTGAGTGGGCCGACATCGAGCGGGTTTCGGGTCTTGCCCGCGCCGATCTGGAGCGCGTTGCCGCCATCTATGCCAAATCGAAAGCAACGATCGTCACCTACGGCATGGGCATCACCCAGCACGCCAAGGGAACGGCCAATGTGCAGCAGATCGCCAACCTTCTGCTGTTGCGGGGCAATTTCGGCAGGCCGGGCGCGGGCATCTGCCCGCTGCGCGGCCATTCCAACGTGCAGGGCAATCGTACCGTCGGGATCACCGAGAAGCCGACGCCGGCGCTGATCGAAGGCATCGAGCGCGCCTTCGGTTTCACGTCGCCGGCCCATCATGGTCATGATGCAGTTGCCGCCATGCAGGCCATGGCGGAAGGCCGCTCGAAGGTGCTGCTCTGCCTCGGCGGCAATTTCTCGATTGCGCTTCCGGACCCGGAATTGTGCGCCGAGGCGATGCGCAAGCTTGATCTTGCCGTCCATATGAATACCAAGCTCAATCGCTCGAACCTGCTGATCGGCAAGGAATCCTTCCTGTTCCCCGTGCTCGGCCGCACCGAGCAGGACGTTCAGGCGACCGGCCCGCAATCGGTGACGATCGAGGATTCGATGTCGATGGTGCATGCCTCGCGCGGCCGCCTGAAACCGGCCTCCGATCAACTTCGTTCCGAACCGGCCATCGTCGCCGCGATGGCGCAGGCAACCCTGCCGGCAAGCAAGGTCGCCTGGATGGAGCTCATCAACGATTACGACCTGATCCGCGACAAGATCGAAGTCGTCTATCCTGATTTCGCCCGCTATAACGAGCGCATCCGCGTGCCGGGTGGCTTCCGTCTGCCGCTCGGACCGACCGAGCGTATCTGGAAGACCCCGTCCGGCAAGGCCGAGTTCAAGCTTTTCTCCGGCCTCAACGAGGATATTTCATTGACGGACGAGACCATCCTCAAGCTCGCCACCATCCGTAGCCACGACCAGTACAACACGACGATCTACGGCATGGACGACCGCTATCGCGGCGTATTCGGCCGCCGCGACGTCCTGTTCATGAACGACAAGGATTTAGAGGCGAAAGGGCTGGAGCATGGCGATCTCGTCGAGATCGAGACTGCACTTCCGTCCGGGGGCAAGCGGCTCCTGAAGCTGACGGCTATCTCCTACGATATTTCCGAAGGCTCCGTCGCCGCCTACTATCCCGAGGCAAACTGCCTGATCCCGCTCGACTACCAGGACAAGGAAAGCGGCACGCCGTCGTATAAATCCATTCCGGTCCGCATCAGCAAGGCGGCTTGATTTTGGCTGAGCCATCTAGCCATCCCTTGCCATCTTGATGGCTGGATGGCAGATCGCTATATTCATCTCCAACAGGAGACAGATATGGCTGAACCGCAATTATCCGTTCGTAGTGCCAGGGCGCGTGACCTCGCGCATCGGCTCGCCCGGCGCGAAAACCGGACAATCGCCGATATAGTCGAACGAGCGCTGGAAGCATACGAGATTCGGGAGGCGGGTCGGGAACCCGCCTCGACCTTCTATGCTCGAATGGCCATGCGCGACGATGATGATATTGACCTTGAATCTATCATTCGCGAGGGGCGTCAACTCAATCACGGTATCGATCTGTGATATTTCTGGACACAAACGTTATTTCCGAAACTTTTAGGAAACTGCCTGATGAAGCCGTGATCTCATGGCTTGGTCGGTATGATGCGGAGATAGCACTTTCGACTGTGGCTATTGCTGAAATCGCCTTTGGTATTCAAAAGATCGCGCCGGACCAGCGGGCTGGCCGGTTAGAGCAGAGATTGTCCGAATGGCGCTATCGTTTTGCCGATCGGATCTTCGGTCTTACCGAAGAGGCCGCATTGGACTATGGCGAACTCATGGGCGCGGCAAAGAGGCAAGGGCGCCCGATGTCGACGGCAGATGGCATGATTGCCGCCATCGCTCGAGTCAACGGTGGACGGTTGGCCACTCGCAATCTATCCGATTTCCGTGACGCTGGGCTCAGCCTGATATCTCCGTGGGAATTCTAGTCCGCCTGGAATGGCGAGTGCCCATTCTGGCATGTGTGCCGGTTTTCGACAGTGCAGCTACCGCAGCCTTTCCCCCTGATTGTCGAAATAGCGCCGCCGTTCCGGCGGGCAGTGCAAATGGAGCCTGTCGCCGCGCCCAATTTCCGGCCCGTCGCGATATTCGGCGATGAGGGGCTGGCCGTCTTCCGTCTGGCAATAGAGATAGCGGGTGCCGCCAAGATATTCGGTGACGTCGACGGTGACCTGCAAGGCATCTTCCGCGCTGGGAGCGACGACAAGATGTTCGGGGCGCATACCAAGCAGGAGCTTTTCGCCCGATGACGGCTTGTGCTGGCTTAGAGCGACCGTGACGCTACCATCGCCGACCTTCGCCGTGCCGTCACCGGACCATGTGGCCTCGATCATGTTCATCCTCGGCGAGCCGATGAAGCCGGCGACAAAACTGTTGGCCGGGTCTTCATAGACCTCGCGCGGGCTGCCCACCTGTTCGATCCGACCGTCTCTCAGCACGACGATCCTGTCTGCGAGCGTCATGGCCTCGGTCTGGTCATGGGTGACATAGATCATCGTATTGCCGAGCTCTCGGTGAAGCCGGGCAATTTCGATGCGCATCGAGACGCGCAGCTCCGCGTCTAGATTGGAGAGGGGTTCGTCGAAGAGGAAGACATCCGGCTCGCGAACGATGGCGCGACCGATGGCGACACGCTGGCGCTGGCCGCCGGAAAGCTGTCCCGGCCGGCGATCGAGCAGGTGATCGATCTTGAGGATCGCGGCGGCGGAACGCACGCGTCTTTCGATTTCGGATGCAGCGGTCCGGGCCATCTTCAGCCCGAAACCGAGATTGTCGCGGACGCTCATATGCGGATAGAGCGCGTAGGACTGGAAGACCATGGCGATGCCGCGCTCGGAGGGATCAAGATCGGTGACGTCCCGGCCCTTGATGGCGATTTCGCCGTCGGTGACTTCCTCCAGCCCGGCAATCATGCGCAGCAGCGTGGACTTGCCGCAGCCGGAGGGGCCGACGAAGACGACGAAAGCGCCTTCCGGTATGTCGAGATCTACGCCGTGAATGACCTCAAGCCCGCCAAAACTCTTGCGGACGCCGGTCAGGCGCATGCCCTTGTTCGTCATGTCAGGCTCCGTGACGCATCTGATCGGCGCGGAGCCAGACCAGCATTTCGCCGGGCTCGCGATTGTCCCAGAGATGATAGGGGACGAAACGGGCGGTGGAAGGCGTGCCCTTTGGCGGTGTTGTACGGTAGAGATCGGTGCCCCAGTCAGCCGCGTCGCGCGTCACCGGCACATCGAGTGCGACCGCTCCTTCCAGCGCGGCGATTTCCGCGGTCTTGGCGGATGCCGGGTTGCTGGAAAGCGAAATGCCGTTCAGGTCTTGGCCATTGTCCGTGGTCTCGACGCAATAGACCAGCGGCCCGCGCATCAGCGCGGCGCGTCCGGCATCCTGACGGACTTTCGGATTGGCAAACAAAGTGCGAGGGATAAGGGGGAGGACAAGATCGATGCTGTCGCCCGCCTGCCATTCCCGTTCGATGCGGGCATAGCCGTCGACGGTAATCGTTGCGAGATCGACCGGCGCGTCATTGACTGCAAGCGTGGCACCTTCGGCCCATTCGGGGATGCGCAGCGACAGAGCAAATTCCGCTGCGCGATCGGGATTGACATCGAAGCGGATTGCGCCGTCCCAGGGATAGCGCGTCGTCTGGGAAAGCTGCACGGTCACGCCGCCTGCGAGCGGCACGCGGGCCTTGCTCTCGCCGTAGAGATGGACGGCGATTTCATTGTCGGCTGCGGCATACATATAGGAGCCGACGGAGGCGAGCAGCCGCGCGATATTTGGCGGGCAGCAGGGGCAATGATGCCAGGTCCAGCGGTGATGCTTGCCGGCGCTCTCCAGCGGGTTTTCGTAGAAGAAGGTCTTGCCGTCCTGCGACAGGCCCGCCATGGCGCCGTTATAGAGCGCCACTTCCATGATGTCGGCATAGCGGCGGTTCGGGCCGCGGCCGAGCATGCGGTTCGCCCAGAAGACCAGACCGACGGAGGCGCAGGTCTCGGCATAGGCGCTTTCGTTCGGCAGGTCGTAATAGTCGGTAAAGCCCTCGTTGGAGGCAGCCGGCCCGATGCCGCCGGTCACATACATCTGCTTGGTCGTCAGATCGTCCCAGAGTGTCTCGAGTGCTGAAGTCAGCGTGTCGTCGTTATATTCCGTCGCGATATCGGCCATGCCGGAATAGAGATACATGGCGCGCACGGCGTGACCCACGACCTTGGTCTGATCACGCACCGGCAGATGCGACTGGCTGTATTCATAGGTCTTCTGCACGAAATTCTTGGGGTCGCGACCGTCGCGAAGCGCCTCGTCGGTGAAGAAATGTGGTTCCTGGCCGCGTTCGTCGATGAGATATTTGGCAAGGTCGAGATACTTCTTCTCGCCCGTAACGCGGGCGAGCTTGACGAGGGCCAGTTCCACTTCCTCGTGGCCGCAATAGCCGCGAAGCTGGCCTTCGCCATGGCCGAAGACGGTGATCATGTAGTCGGCAAAGCGGCTCATGATGTCGAGCAGCTTGCGCTTGCCCGTTGCCTGGTAATAGGCGACAGCCGCTTCGATCAGATGTCCCGCGCAATAAAGCTCATGATGATCGCGGAGATTGGTCCAGCGGCGGCCGGGCTGTACGCGTTGGAACCAGGCATTCAGATAGCCGTCCTTGTCCTGCATCTTTTCATACATGTCGATGATGGCGTCCGCGCGCGCCTCCAGTTCGGCGTTGGGACGGCGATAGAGGGAATAGGCGATGGTTTCGATCGACTTGCCGAGGTCGCTATCCCAGAACATCTGCGTCGAGCCCGACCAGGTCTGCAGAGGGATGACGATGCCGGGGCTAGGCTGGTCGACGTCGATGGCCTTGATCATGCCTGCCTCGACACAGCGGTCGAGGAGGGTCGCCGCAGTCGAGTTGCAGATGGCATCCTGGCGGGCGCCGAACAGGCCGGCAAGCTCGACATTCGGGACGGGCAGGGGGCGAAACTGGCGGTTTTCTCTGTCAGACATGGCTTTGATCCGTTGTTGAAGGGGTTATTTCACCGCGCCGGCCATCAGCCCGCGCATGTAGTAGCGTTGCAGAAGCAGAAAGACGATGACGCAGGGGATGGTCATGACGGCGATGCCGGCCTGCACCGCGCCCCAGTTGACGGCGCCGAGGCGGCCGGTCCTGACGGCGATCATCAGCACCGGCAGGGTGAATTTCTCGTTGCTCGACAGGAGCACCAATGCCGCCAGGAACTCGTTCCAGGCATTGAGGAAGGCGAAGATCGCAACGGTCGCGACGCCAGGCAATACCAAGGGGAAGAGAACGCGGAACAGCAGTTTCAGATCGCGGGCGCCATCGATGCGCGCGGCTTCCTCGATCTCCTTCGGCACGGCGTCGAAGGCGTTGCGCATCATGAAGACCGAGAAGGGCAGTTGCAGCGTCACATAGACGAGCGTCAGTCCGATCAACGAGTTGTTGAGGCCGAGCCTTGCCAGGATGATGAAGAGCGGCGTCAGGATCGACTGGAAGGGGATCATCAGCGTTGCGATGATCAGGATGAAGAGCGCGCCCTTGAAGGGGAAGCGATAGCGAGAGAAACCATAGCCGGCCAGCAGGCTGACGATGACAGTCAAAAGCACGGTCACGACCGAGACGAAAAGCGAGTTCAGCGTATGCTGCAGCACGCCGGCGCCGAAACCATCGAGCGAACGATAGGCGTCGAAGCTGAAGCCGGTCGTCGGCCATGGCGGCAGCGGCGGAAGGCTGGCCTCGGTTCCATGCCGGAACGACGACAGAAGCGCGATCGCGAAAGGCGCGAAGAAGAAGATGACGATGACGACGCCAATGCCGTGATAGCCGATGCCGCCTAAGAGCTTGCGCCTTGCGCGGCGCTCCTTTGCCGTGGTCATGGCTTGTCCTCCCCGACGCGCAGCAGCCAGAGCTGGACGATGCTGATCAGCACCAGGATGACGAGGAGCGCGATCGAGAGCGCTGCGCCATAGCCGAGATTGAAGGACACGAAGGACTGGTTGAAGATGTAATAGACCACCGAGATCATCCGGTTTTGCGGGCCGCCTGATGTCATGATGTAGAACTGGTCGAAGGCGAGCACCGAGCCGGTGATGGAAATGATCAGCGCGAGTGCGATCGTGCGGCGCATCAAAGGCAGGGTAAGATGCCGGAAACGCTGCCAGCGCTTGGCGCCATCGATGCGGGCGGCCTCGGTCAATTCGGAAGGGATCGCCTGCAGGCCGGTCAGCAAGATGATCATGGTGAAGCCGGCGATCTTCCAGACCACCATGACGATGATGGTTGCAAATGCCATGTCGAAATCGGCCAGCAGGTTCGGTCTTTTATCGACGAGGCCAAGCGCCTGCGCAACCGGCGAGAAGAAGCCGCTGTCGACATTGGCAAGCCAGACCCAGAGCAGCGATGCGGTCGCAAGCCCGACGACGACGGGAAGGAAGATGATCGTTCGATAGAAGCCGACGAACGGCCGGTGCTTCTCGACGAAGAAGGCGAGCGGGAAGGCAACGGCGAAAATCGCGATGGTGACGACGACGGTGTAATAGGCGGTGAAGCGCAACGCTGCCATGAAACGCATGTCGGAGAGCATGCGGATATAGTTGCCGAAGCCGATCCAGCGCGGATTGCCGAGCAGCGGCCAGTTATGAAGGCTCATCCAGACGGTGAAGACGACTGGTACGATGAAGAAGACGATGACAAGCGCCATGGCCGGCGCGATGTAAAGAAATCCGTGCCAGCTAGCACGCCTTCGCCGCTTGCGCGGCCGCGCGACTGCAATAGCTCCAGGGCCAGCCATGGAATGCTCCCGATGTTGCGATGGAAGAACCGGGAAGCCTTGCAGCTCCCCGGCGTTCACAGATCTACTGCTGTTGCGCGTTGTCGATGATCGACTGCATTTCCGACTGGGCGTTGGAGAAGGCGCCATCGACATCGGTTCCGAAGATGGCCGCGTTGGTAAAGCCCGCCCATGGGCCGTTGGCGCTGTTGATCAGGTCGTTGAACTGCAGCGTGTAGGGCGTCTTGGCAATCGCGATTGCCTTCAGCCCGACCTGCATGCGCGGGTCGAGGCCTTCAAGCACCTGTTGCGCGATATCGCCGCGCGTCGGCAGGCTGCCGTATTTTGCCATGATCTTCTGTCCCTCGAGCGAATAGGTATATTCGAGGAACTTCTTCACGGCATCGAGCTTCTTCGTGCCCTTCGAGATCACGAAATTGTCGCCACCGGCAAAGGAAGACGGCTTGCCGTCGACGCCGGGGATCAGCGTCACCCCGAAGTGGATATCGGGATATTGGGTGATCAGCGTGCCGATCGAGAAGGCGCCGATGCTCTGCTGTCCGATCTTGCCGTTGCTGATGCTGAGGAAATTGGCGCCGGTGTCGCTTGCGGCACCCGCCGGCACCAGATCCTTCTTGACCATGTCGCGATAGAAGCCGACCGCCTTGCGCATCTGCGGCGTGTCGAGGGTCGCCGTCTTGCCGTCCGCCGAGAGAATGTCGGCGCCTGCGCCCCAGACGAGCGGGGTGAAGGTGAAGATCATGCAGCCGCCACAGCCGCCGCCGGAGAAGTAGAAACCATAGGTATCGCCTCCGAGCGCGCGGATCTTTTCGGCATTCTGCTCGATCTCTTCCCAGGTCGTCGGAGCCTTCTCCGGATCGAGGCCGGCCTTCTTGTAGAGATCCTTGTTCCAGGCGAAGACCGAGGTCTCGACGGATAGCGGCAGGCCATAGATATGGCCGTCATAGGTGCCGAGCTTCACATGCGACGGCGAGAGCGAATTGAAATAGGGCAGGCTTTTGGCCCAATCCGTGAGGTCCGCAAGCTGGCCGGCGGCGGCGAAGGCCGGCGTATAGATGAGGTCCATCGACAGCGCATCGGGCGCCTGGCCGCCGGCAATCGCCGTTGCATACTTCTGGACGAGTTCGGCAAAGGGCACTTCCGTCAGCGTGACCTTGTCGTCATGGCCGGCATTATAGGCCTCGACGACCTTCTTGAAGGAATCTCCGATGCCGCTTCGCACCCACATGGAGATGTTTTCGGCGGATGCGGCGGATGCAAGCATTAAGGATATAAGGCCGGTTGCGGCCAGAAATCGCTTCATCATGTTCTCCTCCCTTGGGCAACTCCCATTGCCCTTTCTTGATTAAACTCCGGGGTCCCCCCCGCATGACTGCCGCACGACAAGCTCGCAGGGCAATGTCCTGATCCCCGGTTCGACGCTGCGCCCCTCCGCCAGCGCCAAAACCGTCAGCCCTGCCTCACGACCGAGCGCCTTGAGATTCATATCGACCGTCGTCAGCGGCGGTCTTGTCTGCGCAGCGACGATCTCCCAATTGTCGAAGCCGACAACCGAGACATCTTCCGGCACCCGCACACCACGCTCGCGCAGCGCATCGACCACCGCCCGCGCGATCTGATCGTTGCCGCAGAAGATCGCGTCCGGCTTTTCCCCAACGGCATCCCAGAGCCGCGCCACGGCCTCATGGCCCCAGGCCTCGGACCAATTGCCGTAAAGGACCGGCAGCTGATCGCCGACGAGGCCGCGATAGGCCTTGGCACGCTCGCGCACCGAGACGAAGCTGTCGGGGCCGGTTACATGCGCGATCCGGCTCCGGCCGAGGCCCTTGAGCCACTCGACGGCAAGGACCGCGCCCTGATAGTCGTCGGCGCAGAAGGTGACACTGTCAGGCGCACCCTCGGTAAAGGCATAGACGACAGGGACTGGCAGGTCAGACAGATCCACCGGCAGGCGGCGGTCGATCCGCTTGCCCGAGGCGATGATGCCATCCACATGCTTGTCCAGCAGCGCGTCCACATGAACCTTTCCAAGCGCTGGATCATCCTCGATCGTGCAGAGGAAAACCGAGACACCATGATCGACGAGCGCCTCCGTGATGCCGGCCATGACCGGCAGCGTGAAGCGGCCATATGTATCGTTGGTCAAAAGACCGATCGTAAACGTGCGGTTGCTGAGCAATCCCTTGGCGAGCGCATTCGGACGGAAGCCGATCTCGGCAGCTGCGCGCTTGACCCTTTCCCGGGTCTCGTCGCCCATGCGACCGGTATTGTTCAAGGCTTTGGATGCCGTCGAAATGCTCACACCCGCAGCTGCCGCAACGTCGTGAATCGTTGCGCGTCCGCTTTTCGCACGCTGATTTTCCAGATGTCTTCTCCCAATCGAATTTTCCTGAGAAAAGCTTTTCTCAACGCGGGAGTCAACAAGAGAAAAGCTTTTCTCAAAATTTTCTGCGCCGAGGAGACCGAGGCGGCGAGAAGCGGCGCGGATACCACGCTGTTTAATGCATTGGGGATAGCGCTCACCGATATTGCCGCCGCAACGATGGTTTATAAAGTTGCAGTTTCAAACGGAGGAGGCGAGAGACATGCTCACGTGCGAAATCGTAGAAGTGCAAGTCGTTTAGAGCGTTTCCCTGACTGATTGAATCGAATTGCTTTTCAAATCACTTGGATTCTGATTCAAGCTATCTGCCGCTGGAGGTCGGCAGATATGTCGAAAGCCCTTTCTGTTGATCTTCGCATGCGTGTGTTTGCCGCCGTCGATGGCGGAGCGTCGCATAGGGAGGCTGCGGAGCGTTTCGGCGTGAGCGCGGCAAGCGTGAGCCGTTGGCGTAATCTGCAAATTCGGCAGGGGAACGTTCGTCTCGGCCCGCTCGGTGGCGACCTAATGGGCGATCTACCGGCTTTGCCGATGGCATTGAGGACGGCTCGGTTGGAATCCTCCACGAGATGTCAACAATCGGCGACCTGATCGGTGTGGACCAAATTCTCAATACAGATCGACGTCACAAAGAAGAGTTAACTAAGATCATCGGCAAATCATTGCGAGTCACGCGGTTTGCAGCTCGGAATTGTTCCGATAGTCGCATCCCAAGGTCGAGGTTAGGGCGCCTTTTGCTTGCGGCCTGAGCGAAGACCCGGAGGCTTCTTGTTCTCGGGGTTAATTTCCGCGAACAGCTCAGAAACATTCACAGACAAGACTTTTGCGAGGGCTTCAAGGGTCCCTACAGTGACGTTTTCTGTGCCTCTTTCAACGCGTCCAACGTAAGAGCGGTCAATTCCGGCCTCGAACGCCAGCCGCTCCTGCGACAGTCCTTTGGCGACCCGAAGTCGTCTTAGATTCCAGCCGATGGTCTGCCGCACGTTCATCTTGCAACAAATGCATATTAACGGCTTGACAATCGACGGACTGATAGTCCCTAATTAATTGCGATACGTTCCGAGTGTAAGGCAGTGGGACGAATAGGGCATGGAATTATGCCTTCAGATCCACTTTGTTCCTCTGGTCGAGGAGTTAGCCCCGTCACAGTGGCGGCGAATAGCTGGGTCACCAACCCGACGGTCAACAACGATACGCGGGCGTCAGATTTTGAGAACTTCTGAATGCGAGGATGCCATTGAGGGCTGGTCGTGCAGCGAGATTCTTCATCAAAAACTCATCCGTTCGGCGGGCAGCGGGTTGGCAAATCGACGTTCAACTGATCCAGGCCATCGACAGCCATGTCTGCAGGCTTCCGGCTTGTTACAAAGAAGGGACGGTCGGAAGGGGAAATTAACCCGCAAGCGCGCAAGCGATCGATTGAATGTGAGGAAGCATATCATGAGCATGGACAACGTCGTGATTGAGGATTGGTACGCCCTGAGCGAAGCCGAGGCGATCGAGATGGCCATCGACCGGCATGGTAAAGATGGAACGACTTCGGTTGCCTATTGCGCGCTTGAGGCGTGGGGCGACCGCAGTGACCCTAAGTATCAATTTTGGTTTGGTCTGTTTCTCAAACTGGTACAGCGAGAGCATGTCGGCTGGGCCTAGAGATCAGGACGCGTGTTGGCGTCTCGTTCGCGAGATATTTGCGAGAACCGCGCGCCCACGTCCTGTTTCCCCTGATCAGTTAGGCGTGCACTTCACGATCGTCTTGTTCAACAAAGACGATATCTTGCATGCCGTTCAGACGCTTCGCGAAATTGATGGACATCAGCGCATTGGCATCGTCTTTAGCGCAGGCGGAACTGCCCTGTGGCGGGCCGTCAAAGCGGGATTGAATCTCCATGCCCTGATATGTGTATCGTCAACAAGGCCGCGCTTTGAAACATCTCCTCCAAACATACCTACAATGGTTATTTGGGGAGAATTAGATCCATCTCGGCCAACCGAAGACTGGAACAATGCTGTTCCAGGCGGCTGGAAAACTTACACCGCTAAGCAGCACGACTTCTATCGTCGCGACATTTCTACGCCAAAATCGACGCTGCTGAGGAACATTACCGCCTTTGTCGAAGACTGTTCCCCCTTGCGTTGCCGTAATCCCATGCCGCCGCTCGAAGACAACTTCGATCGATGCGGGCAGCGCCTATCCGTATACCTTCAGTGCCCATGATGATGTCTGGCGGTCATATTGCTCTGGCAAAAACCGCTACGCTCTTTTGCGCGATAAGCGTCAAGCACGGTAGATCTCCTGAGCGATATCTCTCGGATAGTATCCCAAACAGCCTTCGACTGCCGTGTTGGACATGATCGCAGCGGAAATGCCTTAGGAATTGGCTTCATGCGGCAGCGCGCTGCATCGTCCGCAGCGTGCCAGGCGCCCTGAGCTTGGCGAAGGAGGCTAAGGCCTTGAAGGTCGGGGATGGCCCGCGCCTTCCGGCCAGCAAAAAAGCGGCGGTCGGGACTTTTGTCGGCCCGGCCGTCGCGGAAATTTCAGCTTGCGGCCGGTGTTAGCCGATCGTCATCAGGCTGGCATTGCCGCCGGCCGCCGCTGTGTTGATCGACGTCGTCACCTCTTCGAGCAGCCAGTTCAGGCAATAGGCGCCGGCGTTTTGAGCGATTTCTTCGCTCGAGGCTGCCTGCGTCAGAACCAACGGACCCGGAATTGCCGAAATCACCTTGATCGCCTGCTGAACCCGCTCGGCATCACCCTCGATGAGAGCGCCGGCGAAAGGTCCATCCGCAGCCCAATCCTTCGACCAGGAGATGCGGTTTGCGACCTGGGCGGGCAGGTTGCAAAGCTCTTCCTGCAGGCCCGATGCGGCATCGATGACGATCGAATTGCCTGTGGCAAGCCCGGCGGCGATCTGAACATGGAGGCCAAGTGCCGTCTGCGGAGCGAGCAGGACTCTGCCGCGCGGGTGCAGCGCATAGAGGTTCAGCTCGCCGACCGGGCCTTGAAGCTCGGTATTGAAGCCGAGCGAAGACTGGGCGGCCACGGCGCGTGCCTGGTTGGCTGCATCTGCGTTCCCCTTGCTTTCGAGCCAGGCGACGAACTGTTGCGCGGCCGGATCGCTTTGCACCGAGGCATCGCGCAACGGTTCGGTAGAGGAGGCGACCAGGCGACGCAGATACATCGGGCCGCCGGCCTTCGGGCCGGTGCCGGAAAGGCCGCGGCCGCCGAAGGGCTGGACGCCGACGACCGCGCCGATGATGTTGCGGTTGACATAGAGATTGCCGGCGCGCACGCGCTCGGTGACATGGGCGATCGTATCGTCAAGGCGGGTATGCAGCCCGAAAGTCAGGCCGTAGCCGGAGGCATTGATATCGGCAATCAGCTTGTCGAGCCCCTTGCGCTGATAGCGCATGATATGCAGGACGGGACCGAACACCTCCCGCTTGAGATCGCTCAATTTCTTCAGTTCGATGATTGTGGGAGCAACGAAAGTGCCCTTGGCAGCGGTCGAGGGAAGATCGAGCTGTTCGACATTGCAGCCGAGCTGGCGCATGCGCTCGATATGGTCATCGATGCCACGCTTGGCATTGTCGTCGATAACCGGGCCGATATCGACGGCAAGGCGATCGGTCTTGCCGACAGAGAGTTCGCGAAGCGCGCCGCGCAGCATGGTCAGGGTACGATCCGCGACTTCCTCCTGCAGGCAGAGCACGCGCAATGCCGAGCAACGCTGGCCAGCGCTGTCGAAGGCCGAGGCGATGACGTCGCCGACGACCTGCTCGGCGAGCGCCGAGGAATCGACGATCATACCGTTCTGGCCGCCGGTTTCGGCGATCAGCGGGATCGGCTTGCCGAATTTGGAGAGGCGTTCGGCAAGCTGCGCCTGAATCAGGCGGGCAACCTCGGTCGAGCCGGTGAACATGACACCGGCGGTTTCGGGGGCGCCGACGAGGGCGGCACCCATTCTGCCGCTGCCGGGTGCGAATTGCAGCACGTCACGGGGAATGCCGGCTTCATGCAGAATGCGGACACCTTGCGCGGCAATCAGCGGCGTATTGCCGGCGGCCTTGGCGACGACGGGATTGCCGGCGACGAGCGCGGCCGCGACCTGGCCGGTGAAAATCGCCAGCGGGAAATTCCATGGGCTGATGCAGACGACAGGGCCGAGTGGCATGCTCTCCGGCGTCAGCACCTTGCGGGCCTGAGCGGCGTAATAGCGAAGGAAGTCGATCGCTTCCCGGATTTCGCCGACGGCGTTTGCCGCGGATTTGCCGGCTTCGCGGATGGTCAGGCCGACGAGAACCGGCATCTCGCTCTGCATGAGGTCAGCAGCGCGCTCAAGGATCGCGGCACGCTCGTCGGGGCGCACGGCTGCCCAGTGCTCAGCAGCCGTTGCTGCGAGCCGCATGACATCGGGCGCATCCTGCGGTTCGAGCTCGGTGACGTGGCCGACGATATCGGCATGGTCGGCGGGGTTGAGAACGGCGCGGGCCACGCCGCGCTCGGAGCCATCGGCCAGAAGTGGCTTTGCGACCCAATCGCTGGCTGCAGAGGTCTGCAGCTGCCTGGACAGCTCGGTAAGCGCGGTTTCATTCGACAGGTCGATGCCGCCGGAGTTCTGCCGCGCGGCACCGAAGAGGTCCACCGGGAGAACGATCTTATCGTGCTGCGCGCCGACAACGGTCATCGCGCGCACGCGCTCGACGGGATCGGCAATCAGCTCGGAGACCGGCACTGAGGGATCGGCGATCTTGTTGACGAAGGAGGAGTTGGCGCCATTCTCAAGCAAGCGCCGGACGAGATAGGCAAGCAGCGTCTCATGCGTGCCGACGGGCGCATAGATGCGACAGGGTCGGTTGAGATTCTGTGCGCCGACGACCTCTTCATAGAGCGGCTCGCCCATGCCATGCAGGCATTGGAATTCATACTTGCCAACCGAAAAGTCGCTGCCGGCCATCTGGTAGATGGTGGCCAGGCTCTGGGCATTATGAGTGGCAAACTGTGGGAAGACCACATCGGTCGCGGCAAGCAGTTTCTTGGCACAGGCGACATAGGATACGTCGGTATAGATCTTGCGGGTATAGACGGGGAAGCCGTCCAGGCCGTCCAGCTGCGCGCGCTTGATCTCTGCGTCCCAATAGGCGCCCTTGACGAGACGAACCATCAGGCGGTGGCCGGAGCGACGGGCAAGATCGATGATGAAGTCGAGGACGAAGGGGCAACGCTTGCCATAAGCTTGCACGACGAAGCCGATGCCGTCCCAGCCGGAAAGATCCGGATCGAGGCACAGTTCTTCCAGGAGATCGAGCGAGAGTTCGAGCCGGTCGGCCTCCTCGGCGTCGATGTTGAGGCCGATATTGTAGCCCTTGGAGAGCAGCGCCAGCGCCTTCACCTTCGGCAGAAGCTCGCCCATGACCCTGTCGGCCTGCGAGCGCGAATAGCGGGGATGCAGCGCTGAGAGCTTGATGGAGATGCCGGGGCCTTCATAGATGCCGCGGCCGGCGGATGCCTTGCCAATCGCATGGATCGCGTTTTCGTAGTCGCGATAGTAGCGCTCGGCATCGGCATGGGTCGTCGCGGCTTCGCCAAGCATGTCGTAGGAGTAGCGGAAACCCTTTGCTTCGAGCGCGCGCGCGCGCTTCAACGCTTCATCGATGGTCTCGCCGGTGACGAACTGCTCGCCCATCATGCGCATGGCCATGTCGACACCACGCCGGATGACCGGCTCGCCGGCACGCGCGATCAGCTTCGTCAGCGAGGCGGAGAGTCCGCTTTCGTTGACGGTCGAGGTCAGCTTGCCGGTGACGACCAATCCCCAGGTGGCGGCATTGACGAACATCGAGCGGCCGCCGCCGATATGCGACTTCCAGTCGCCGCCGGCGATCTTGTCCCGGATCAGGGCATCACGGGTTGCCGTGTCGGGAATGCGCAGCAGCGCCTCGGCGAGGCACATCAGCGCAACACCTTCCTGGCTCGAAAGGGAATATTCCTGCACCAGGCCTTCGACGCCATCGCCCTTGTGTTTGGCGCGTAGCGCCTCGATCAGCTTCTGGGCCGTCTTCTTCGCACTTTCGCGCGTGCTTTCAGGAAGGGTTGCCGCGTCAACGAGGAAGGGCAGGCACTCCGTTTCCGGACGTCTGTAGGCGGCGGTGATTGCCTGACGGAGCGCGCTCTGTTCCCGGATGGGCGGCGCGAAATGCGAAAATGGGGCAGCGTCCGGGGCTGGTTCTTCAGTGGCGAGCTTGGCAGAGACAGTCATGATAACCTCAAGGTGCAAGGGTCCCGATGGCTCATGTGGGCGTCAGCGATATCGCCTCACGCAGCCCTCCCGTTGCTTCGACGGGAACATACTTCATTCCACGAAAGCATTCCGCCTTGAAACTGCGGCTTTCCAGTCATATTGAACTTCAATAATGCCATTTTCAAATAGGAATGCCTGCGAGAATGACCAAATCCAGTGAAATTGACCAGTTCGACCAAAAGATCCTCGACGCATTGGTCGAAGACGGCCGCATGTCGATCACCGAGCTTTCCGAGCGGGTCGGCCTTTCCAAGACCCCATGCCAGGCGCGTCTCAAGAAACTGATCGATTCCGGCTATATCGACGGCTTCAAGGCCATCCTCAATCCGATCAAGCTCGGCCTTGATCACGTCGCCTTTGCGGAAGTCAAGTTGACGGATACGCGCGAAGAGGCTCTGCTCAGCTTCAACAATGCCATCAAAAAGATCAAGGAAATCGAAGAGTGCCACATGATCGCCGGCCGCTTCGATTATCTCCTGAAGGTCCGCACCTCCGATATAAGGCGCTACCGCATCGTTTTGGGTGAGAAGATTTCCAGTTTGCCTTTCGTCGCAAGCACTTCGACCAATGTGGTCATGCAGTCGGTGAAGGAAAGCTGGTCCTGAATTCGCTTAACGATCCCACGCTCTTCTCCCGAACCGAGGTCCGCAAACTCTTCTTGCCGGCTAAGCAACGACCTAGATTTCGCCATGCGAATCGGATCTTTGCAGAGCGCTAAAATGGGTAATGTGGAGTATGCATGGAAATGAATGCAAGCGACCGCGACCTCATCGAGGTCATGAAGCGGTACTTTGCGGTGAAGGCCGAAGTAGAGGATGTGAAGGCTCGCCTTGAGGCGGCAAGACGGGAAAGCGGCGAAGAGATCGGCGTGTTTTACAATCCGCGCACCAATGTCGATCACGCTGCCGATATCATTCGCTCACATGCCCTCAAGCAGGAGCTGGCCCGTCTGATGGATTGGGCCGAGGCCTGGGGGCGTCAGAGCCTGGCGATCGATCGCGCCTGACGGTCGAGTTACAACCGCCAGGCCGTGATCACGAAATCGGATCGTTTCAGCTATCCGATTTCAGTTTGCCCGCCGTCGCCCAGGACTCCTTCGAAATCTCGGTAATGATGATTTCCACCGATTCCGGCGGGCAGGCGAGCGTTTCGGCGGCGGCTTTCGTCGCTTCGCGAACGAAGGCGCGCTTCTGGTCTTGTGTGCGGCCGGGATGCATTTCCAAGCGCAGGATGGGCATGATAACTCCTTGATAAAATGTCGCCTGACGTTAGGCGCCATGGACTATCTTGTAAAACTAGCCGGCGATAAATACGCTCCTATTTGCTTCATTCCGAACCTATAGGTATGCAATCATGGACAAGTTGGCGGGAATGGCAATGTTCGTCAGGGTGGTCGAGCATGGAAGTTTCGCCGCCGCAGCCGATATCAGTCAGGTGTCAGCGGCCATGGTCGCCAAGCATATAAGGATGATTGAACAGCGGCTTGGCGCACGCCTGCTTCATCGCACCACGCGGCGTCACCAGCTGACCGAAGTCGGCAAGCTCTACTACGAGCGTTGCAAGACGGTACTGGCCGAGGTCGATCTCGCCGAGCAATCGGCATCCGAACTGCAATCGGCGCCACGCGGGCGTTTGCGGCTCGTGGCCCCCGTCAGCTTCGGAACGCAAAGTCTCGTGCCGGCGCTAGTCGACTATTTGCATCAGAATCTCGACGTGAGCGTCGATCTGGCGCTCGACAACAATCCGCATGATCTGATCGGCGAAGGTTATGAACTCGGCATTCATATCGGTGAGCTGACGGACACCAATCTCGTGGCGCGGCCGTTGAAACCCTATCGGCGCATTCTGGCGGCCTCGCCCGATTATCTCGACAGGTGCGGCAGGCCGCAAAGCCCCGAAGATCTCGCCAATCACATGTGTCTGGGCCATTCCTACTGGCGTCTGCAAGGACGGTGGCATCTTGTCGGCCCGGAGGGTGAAACCCGCGAAATCGTGATCAAGGGCAGGTTTACCGCCAACCAGGGCGGGGCTTTGCGCGTTGCCGCTTTGCAGGGAGCCGGCATCGTGTTGCAGCCCCAACTGCTTCTGGCGGCCGATCTTGATGCCGGCCGGCTGGAGCCCGTGCTGCCGCAATGGTCTTACAAGCCGACGCCGATGCATCTGGTCTATGCGCCGGACCGGCGTCCGACCGCGATGTTGCGTAGTGTCATCGATTTTCTCGTTGCCCGTTTCGGCTGAAGTTTGCCCCCTTTTGCAGGCTTCGAATCTGTGATCAAATCTGATCATCGGCTTGGAGGGCGAGGGGGAACTTGGTCAAGATTACGTTGAAGGATGTGGCCGCGGCGGCAGGTGTGGGGGCTGCAACGGTCGAGCGCGCACTGAACGGGCGCGGCAACGTCTTGCCGGAGACGGCGGAGAAGATCTTCATCGCGGCAAAGCGGCTTGGCTATCGCGCGCCGCTTGCCGGCGCCCGCCATGGCCTGGTGCGGATCGAAGTCGTATTGCTGCGGCCCGAGACCTACTTTTATTCAAGGCTCAATCGCGCCTTCGAGCGCATTGCGGTCCTGCTCGACAAGGATATCCAGATTCAGCGGACTTTCGCACGGGAAGATGACCCCGCCGATTTCTCGCGCCATATCGCAAATCCACAGGCACGGCGCTCCGCCTTGATCGTCGTTGCTCCCGATCATCCCGATGTGGTCGGCAGCGTCCGCAAGGCCGCCGGCGCCGGCATACCAGTCGTCCAGATCATGACCCGGCCGGCGCGCGAACTGCCTTACGTCGGCATCGACAATGAGGCCGCCGGCCGCACCGCCGCCTTCTATATGGCGCGCATGCAAGCCAATATCTCCGGCAGCTTCGTCGCGCTCTGTCACAGCGGCGCCTATGAGAACCACAAGGCACGCATCCGCGGCTTTTCCGACTATCTGCTTGATCACGCAGACCCATCGCATCGTTTCGTGGAAGTCATGCTCGACGAGGACGATGAGATGAAGACGATGGAACTGCTGGCAAGCGCATTCGCCCGATATCCTGATATTGCCGGCCTTTACAGCGCCGGCGGCGACAATGCCGCGATCGCGACTGTTCTACGCCGGCATCGCAAGCGGCCTGTCTTCTGGGTCGGGCATGAACTGTCCGATGCGACGCGCGGCTATCTCAAGGAGGGTTTGATGACGATCGTCCTCGATCAGGCGCCGGAGGTTCAGGCCCGCCGCGCCATCGACTTGACGCTGAAGCGGTTGGGGCTGATCGATACCGATATCGATCCGGAGCCTGTCCGCTTTTTGACGGTTACGGCAGAGAGCCTTTGACAATGGCGCGCCGCGGCAGCGGGTGTCACCTGCTCGTACTCTGCTTGCTGACGGAAACCAGCCAATCGCGAAAAATCTCCGCCTCGTTGGAGAGGCGACCGGCGGGGAGCAGCCAGTAGGATTTGTCCGTATCCGACGGCGTGTGGAACAGGGTGACCAATGTACCGTTGGCCAATTCGTCCGAAATCAGGGCCGTCGGGCAGAGGCCAATGCCCTGGCCGCCGATAATCGACGCGATCATCAGGTTGAAATCGGCAAAGACAGGGCCGGGCTTCAAAGGCCGGAGGATATTGTCAAGCGCGAACCAGCGTATCCAGGCGGCTGTTGTTTCGTCGTGCAGAAGATCCAGATCGAGAAGGTCGGCGGGTTTGTCGATCGGTCCATGGCGGTTTTTATATTCCGCCGAGCAGGTCGGCCGCGTTTCGGCCGTCAAGAGCGGGATAGCGTTTGCGGCAGGTCCCGGCCCATGGCGGATCAGCAGATCGACGCCCGCCGCCTCCGGCGTCTTCATATCGAGCGCGTAGACGATATTGATCTGAATCTCCGGGTATTCCCTTCTGAATGCCTCTAGGCGCGGTATCAGCCAGCGGGTGGCGACGGAAGCGATGCAGGCGACGCTGACGGGCCGGTTGGTGCCTGCAAACCGCAATTGCCTGGCGGCGATATCGATATGCCCGAGGCCATCTGCTACAGCTGCGCCGAATTCGCGGCCCGCCGCCGTCGCCGTCACGCCACGGACATGACGCGTAAACAGTTTGACCCCAAGCCATTCCTCCAGGCTGCGCACATGCTGGCTTACGCCGGCAGCGGTAAGGTTGAGTTCCGCTGCCGCCTTGGTGAAACTCTCGTGACGGATGGCGGCCTCGAAGGCGCGAAGGGAGGCAAGAGGAACATGTTGCATCCTGTGAGGCTAAGTAGGACTTAGCCAATGGGCAAGGCAAATCGCCGTTGCGCCGCGGCCCTGTATCCCTAAAGTGCTCTCAAAACGAACGTTTCGGCTCCAACTCGATAAGGAATGACACGCCATCATGAGCAGTATTTTCGACATGGCCGTTCCCGCAGATGCCGAGGAACGGCGCGGCAAGCCGCCTGTCGTCGTCTATCCGAATGGCACGCTGCCGGCAGCAGACATGGATGTACTCCAGACGGCAAGGCAGACCATGACCAAGATTGCCGAAATCATCGTGCCGCCGCGCGAAGGCGGCAGTTTCCGAGTGCCGAAAGGGCATTTCTTCCGCATCGTCAGCGTCGAGGGATCGCAGGTCGGCGATCTCAATCTGTGGAATGCGGAGGATCTCTCCGAACGCTTCTTCAGCGGCAAGACCCGGGCTCTGCATGCCACCCATGTCGGCGTCGGCGATCGGCTATGGAGCAGCTTGCCTTACCTGCGGCCCATGGCGACGATCACCCATGACACGCTCGGCTGGTACGGCTGGGACGCAGACGGAGGAGGCGTTCACGATGTCATCGGCACGCGTTGCGATCCCTATACCAATCGCCTATTGAAGGGTGACGACTATCACCATTGCTGCCATTCGAACCTGTCGCGCGCGCTTGCCAAGGAGATGAATATTCCAGTCCAGGAGGCGGAGTTTCATGTTCACGATGTGCTGAACGTCTTCATGTGTACGGGCTTCACGCGCGATACGCACCAATATTTCATGAAGGCAAGCCCGGTGCGGCCGGGCGATTTCATCGAGTTTTTCGCGGAAATCGATCTACTTGGGGCTCTCTCCGCCTGCCCGGGAGGTGATTGCGGCAGCGAGCATTCGAGCGATACGGTGCCGTGCTATCCGCTGCAGGTGGAAATCTGGCGACCCGTGCCCGAAAGTCTTGCCGGCAGAACATTCCCGCAGCGCAACGCTTATCCGAGGACGCATGGCCTGTAGTTAGACCATTTTTCGGGCTTCAAAAAGTTTGCCGGCGGTGTTCAGCCGCCGGCAATCTCAAAGTCGTCCATTCGTCCGGCATGCGCCTGTGCGCTTGCTCGGTCTCTTGTTTAATTGCAGACGCGAATGCGCTCGTAGTGCCAGCCATCGTCATACTGGTTCTGAACCTCTCGGTTCTCGAACCAGCACCTCGGCGGCGGGGGAGGCGCTTCGTAGACCGGGCCTCTGTTGGCAAGGGCGCCGCCGACGATCAGGCCGCCGATGAGACCAGCGGCAACACCGCCAGCGATTGCGCCGCCATTGCCGTGGTGATGGCGACGCCAATCGTCATGGCCACGCCAATCGCCGCGATAGGGCGGGCGGCCGTCGTAATACTGTGCCTGTGCGGAGCTGACGGGCGCCAATGCGCCGCCTACGACCGCAGAGGCCAGCAGAACCGTAAGAACTGTCTTCTTTATCATGACTACCTCCAAAGCAGCCTTTATGCTCAGCGAATACGCGAGTCATTTAATCAACGTCTTAAGCATGATTATGTTCAGCTGAATATTTTATGAATGCGCCGTTCATCGGGCGGCAGACCCTGAAAATCATGCCTTCGCATGGCGTTTGGTATCCCGATCGTGTCAATTTCGAGGCAATTGTCGCGTGGCTGCGATCCATTGCCGCGTCCGCGATTCGGGGTCGCGATTGCGTGTGATATCGGTCACGACGGCGGCAATATCGGCGCCACTAGCGAATATGCCGGCAAGGCGCTCGACAGTGAGCCCGCCGATTGCAACGAGCGGCAGATCGCCGATGCGGGCCTTCCATTGGCCGACGCGTTCCAGACCCTGGGGCGCCCAGGCCATGGCCTTGAGGATGGTCGGGTAAACCGGCCCGAGCGCGATATAATCGGGTTCCGCGGCAAGCGCCGTCGCCAGTTCCCTCTCGTCGTGAGTGGAGAGACCTAGCTTCAGTCCGGCGACGCGGATGGCCGAGAGATCGGCGGATGCCAGATCCTCCTGGCCGAGATGGATGAAGTCGCAGCCTTCCTCGATCGCCAGCTGCCAATAGTCGTTGACGATCAACTGGCAGCCATGAGCGTCACAAATTGCCTTCGATTCGCGTATTTCCGCGCGAGTCTCGTCGAGGGGGCGCTCCTTGACGCGCAACTGAACCAGCTTGACGCCGAGCGGCACGAGCCGCCTGATCCAGGCGGCGCTATCGACGATCAGGTAGAATGGATCGAGCGTCACGAGAAAACCGCCTTTCCGATGACGGGCGTCGAGGGCACGGCCATATCGCGCGGCTCCAGCATGCCCGCGCCGAAAGCCTGCCTGCCGGCATCGATCGCCTTGGCGAAGGCCTCCGCCATCGCGGCTGGATCGCCGGCGCCGGCAACAGCCGTGTTGAGGAGGACGGCATCGAAGCCGAGTTCCATGACGATGGCCGCATGGGAGGGCCTGCCGATACCGGCATCCACAATCAGCGGTACGTCGGGAAAATGGGCCCGCATCGAACGCAGCGCGGAGAGATTGAGCGGCCCGGCCGCCGTTCCGATCGGCGCGCACCAAGGCATCAACACCTGGCATCCGGCGTCCAGCAAGCGCTCGGCAACGATCAGATCGTCCGTCGTATAGGGAAAGACCTCGAAACCTTCGTCGCTCAGGATTCTCGCCGCTTCCACCAAGGCGAAGACATCAGGCTGCAGCGTATCGTGATTGCCGATCACTTCGAGCTTGATCCAATTGGTGCGGAAGACCTCGCGCGCCATTTTCGCTGTTAGCACCGCCTCGGATACGCCGTGGCAGCCGGCGGTATTGGGAAGGACGCGGACGCCAAGCTCGCGAATCATCTCGAAGAATGCGCCGCCATTGCGTCCGCCCGCCGTTTCCCGGCGCAGCGACACGGTCACGATCCCGGTTTGCGAACGTTTGACTGATTCCGCCAGCATGGCCGGGGAGGGGTAGCGCGCCGTGCCGAGAAGCAGGCGCGAGGGGATTTCGGTTCCGTAGAGTTCCAGCACGGGTCAGCCTCCCTGCATCGGAGTGAGAATTTCTATTCTGTCATTGTCGGCCAAGGCATGGTCGTCGCGCTCTTCGCGATGAATGAGCTCGCCGTTGACGGCGGTCGCCAGCCACTCGCCCTCGTATTCGAGCGCGGTGAGAAGCTGAGAAAGCGTGGTGGCGGCGACGATCTGCGTTTCGCCATTGATGATCAGGCGCATTGGCGGCTCCTATCGCTATCCTGTCCGGAAAAAATGAGATCGGCGGCCTCGGCCGCCATTGCGGGGGCTAAGAGGAAGCCGTGGCGAAAGAGGCCGTTGATAGATGTGGTCTTGCCCTCTCGCGTTACGCGCGGAAGGTTGTCTGGAAAGGCAGGGCGGATACCGGCGCCGGTTTCGACCACCGTGGCATCGGCAAAGGCTGGATGCACGGTATAGGCCGCGTTCAGCAGTTCCATCAACGAGCGGGCGGCGATTGGCCCCTTGAAGTCGGTTTCGATCATTGTCGCGCCGACCATGAACAGGCCCTTGTCGCGCGGTACGATGTAGATCGGAACGCGCGGATGCAGCAGCCGGACGGGACGTGAAAGCGTGACCTCATGCGTCTGCAGATAGAGCATTTCGCCTCGCACGCCCCGCAACGCCGGGCTTTCGCCGATGCGGGCAGCCCCGGTGCAGTCGACAATCTCGGAGAACCCGTCGTCCTCCGCGACCTGGCCGACAAAGGTGACGCCCTTGGCCAAAAGGCCGTCTTTCAAGGATTGCATGACCTCCCGAGGATCGAGATGCGCCTCCTGCGGGAAGAACAGGCCATGCCGGTAACGGCCGGCAAGCAAAGGCTCAAGGATGGCGATGTCCTGTTCGTCCAGCCAGCGATAGCCTGCTGTGCGGCCGGCGAATCGCTTCAGCTCGTTCTGGTCGCGGCTTGCCGCGACGACAAGCGTTCCGTTGCGGACGACCTTGCCGGGCAGGATCGCGTCCCACCGATCGGCGGAATCGCGGCCGCGCTCCAGCACTGCCGCCTCCGCACTTTCCCGTTCGCACCATGGCGCCAGCATGCCGCCGGCAAGCCAGGAGGCTGCATGACGGAAATCCAGGTTCCGATCCGAGACCGTGACTTCTGCCCTGCGGCGGACCAGTTCGTGTGCGACCGTGAGGCCGGCAACGCCGGCCCCTTTGACGAGGACCCGCATGTCACTCGGCCGGATGCGTGGCGGTATCGATCGGCATATAGAGGTCGCCGCCCTCACGATACTTCGCCGCCATGGCTTCCAGTCCTTCCTTCTGTGCCTCGGCGCGGATGTCGTGCGAAATCCGCATGGAGCAGAATTTCGGGCCGCACATCGAGCAGAAATGCGCCACCTTATGCGCTTCCTTCGGCAGGGTTTCGTCGTGGAAGCTGCGGGCGGTGTCGGGGTCGAGCGAGAGGTTGAACTGGTCTTCCCAGCGGAACTCGAAGCGCGCGCGCGACAGGGCATCGTCGCGCACCTGGGCGGCTGGATGACCCTTGGCAAGATCTGCGGCGTGCGCTGCGATCTTGTAGGTGATGACGCCGGTCTTGACGTCGTTGCGGTCGGGCAGGCCGAGATGCTCCTTCGGGGTGACATAGCAGAGCATCGCCGTGCCGAACCAGCCGATCATCGCAGCGCCGATACCCGAGGTGATGTGGTCGTAGCCCGGCGCGATATCGGTCGTCAGCGGTCCGAGCGTGTAGAAGGGCGCCTCACCGCAGACGGCGAGCTGCTTGTCCATATTTTCCTTGATCTTGTGCATCGGCACATGGCCGGGACCTTCGATCATCACCTGGCAATCTTTCGCCCAAGCGATCTTCGTCAGTTCGCCGAGCGTTTCGAGTTCGGCAAATTGCGCGGCGTCGTTGGCGTCGGCAATCGAGCCGGGACGCAGGCCATCGCCGAGCGAGAAGGAAACGTCATAGGCGCGGCAGATGTCGCAGATTTCCTCGAAATGCTCGTAAAGGAAGCTCTCGCGATGGTGATGAAGACACCACTTGGCCATGATCGAGCCGCCGCGCGAGACGATGCCGGTGACGCGATTGACTGTTAGAGGGATGTAATGCAGCCGCACGCCGGCATGGATGGTGAAATAGTCGACGCCCTGTTCTGCCTGCTCGATCAGCGTGTCGCGATAGATTTCCCAGGTCAGTTCTTCCGCAATGCCGCCGACCTTTTCCAGCGCCTGATAGAGCGGCACGGTGCCGATCGGCAGCGGTGAATTGCGGATGATCCATTCGCGGATGTTATGGATGTTGCGGCCGGTCGAGAGATCCATGACGGTGTCGGCACCCCAGCGTGCCGCCCAGACCATCTTCTCGACTTCTTCCGCCATCGAGGAGGTGACGGCGGAATTGCCGATATTGGCGTTGATCTTCACCAGGAAATTCCGGCCGATGATCATCGGCTCGCTTTCGGAGTGGTTGATGTTGGCCGGAATGATGGCGCGACCGGCGGCAACCTCCTGACGGACGAATTCCGGGGTGACGTGATCGGGAATATGGGCGCCGAAGCTCTCGCCGTCGCGAAGAAGCGCTTCGGCTTTCGCCTTGCGGCCAAGGTTTTCGCGGATGGCGATGAACTCCATTTCCGGCGTGATGATGCCGGCGCGCGCATAGGCGAGCTGGGTAACAGCCTTGCCGTCCTTGGCCCGCAGCGGCTGGCGCTTGGCGGGAAATTCCGGCGTCAGCCGATCGCCGCTGACGAAGCCGTTGTCCTCGGGGCGCACATCGCGGCCTTCATAGGCCTCGACATCGCCGCGGGCGAGCACCCAGTCGCGGCGCAACTGCGACAGGCCCTGTTCGATGCGGATATCGGCTCCTTCGATCGTGTAGGGACCGGAGGAATCATACACGACGACCGGCGGTTCGCCCGATGTCGGATGCACGCTGATTTCGCGCATCGGCACCCGGATGTCGGCGTGGATTTCTCCGGGAATATAGATCTTCCGCGAGGCCGGCAGCGGGCCGGTGGTAACGGTCGGGGTGAGGTTCTTTGCGGCAATGTTCATGGTTTGAGGCTCCAAGTTGCGGTTGGAGACCCAGTCATCAGCCGGAATGATGGAAAGACGCCGGCACGGAACCCACGCGGGAATCCAAAGCCATCGAGCGCTTGCACCGTCCCTACGCCAGTATGAACTGGATCAGGTTCAACGGGTCACTGCGCCCACAATCGGCAAAGCCGTATTGTTCAGCAGTATCTCAGCCCCTTGCCGGGACCCCCCTGGTGAATGTGAAAAGGCTATGCCCTAGCCTCGTCCTCTGTCAACCCCGTCGTGATGACCGCTTATTGCGGGAGTGGCGATCGCCTCATCCCGGAAGGTGCAGTCTCCATCGCGCCGGAGCGGATATTTTGTATTTAGCCGCCTCAGTAACGCGGGGCGGTGTTGCCGACGAAACGATGAGGACCGGTATGGGAAAGCTTGCTGGCGGTGTCGAGCCAGATCTTGCCGCCGAGTGCCCGCCAGCGGTGGCAAAAGGCGAAATCCTCGCTGAGATAGATACCCGTTCCCTCCTCGACCATGCATTCGAACAGGGCGTATTGGGTGCTTGGCGAGCGCTTCGTGCTGGGATAGGCGTGGATTGCGCTGTAGCGCAGCTCCGGATAGGCGGCGATCATTCTTTCGATGACGTTGCGCTTGATCAGAAGCATGCCTGTGCCTGCATAGACGGCGCTGACGAAATCGCCCTCACGTTCCGCGACCTGACCGACAAGCGGGGTGCCGACATAGTGAAGCGCGGCAGCTGAAAGCGTTTCGCCGTCTCGCGAATTGACGCGGGCAGCCGTGTCCCAATCATAGTCCTTGATCGGATACATGGCGGCGACCACATCCTTGTCCGCCGCGAGCAGCCGTATGACCTGATCCGGCTCGAAGCTGATGTCGGCGTCGATGAAGAGCATGTGAGTCGCCGCCGTATCGTTCAGAAAGGAGGAGACGAGCGTGTTGCGGCTGCGGGTAATCAGAGCGTCGTTGCCGAGCAGAGCAAGCGTCAGTTGTATGCCGACCTGCGCGCCGGTCTGCATTAACGAGAAAATGGACTGCATGTAGTCCTTGGTGACAAGGCCGCCGAAGCAGGGGGTCGCGATGAAGATCGACCGGTTCTCACTCATTCGCGATTTTTCCTCTTAGATGGCGCGACTCGCGGGAATCTAGGGAGATTCAATATTTCTGTGTGTACCGATTTATTGAATTTTGTTTCTGAGCGTTGCTGCCGGATAGCCTCTCGAGCGCTTCATCATGCCGGCCTGGACAGCGTCGTTACATTCGGGCCAGGTCGTCCTGTTGCCGGTGATTGCGGATGTCGCGCCGCCTTGGAGGCAGGTGTGGGTACCGATTTGCCGGTATTTGCGTGAATTGAAGTCTTCTGGCGGTCGCCTCCGCAGGCATGCGGTGCCCCGCTGTCGTCAGTTGCATTTAGGCAACATCGGCCAAGACTAACGCGCAAGCATGTTTCATATAATTGACAAACATACGGGCTGTTTGTAAACCAAATACAGGACATAAGTTGTCTTACGGTCGAGTATTCGGCCGGATCGGTAGAGGCATTTCAAGGCCTTTGCCGCGGGGTCAATCGTGGAGGTTCGAGGGGACTCAGGCCAACATTAGGTGCGTATTTGCCGGGCTACCCGGTCGCGTTTAGACCGAAGCGATCTCTAAGGTAGTATTCCAGTTTTGCGCTCGCGGTAAATTTGAAATGCATATTACAACCAGGAGTTTAATAATGAACATCAAGAGCCTTCTTCTCGGCTCCGCTGCTGCGCTGGCAGCAGTATCCGGCGCTCATGCGGCCGACGCCATCGTTGCTGCTGAGCCCGAGCCGCTGGAATACGTTCGCATTTGCGACGCATACGGTGCTGGTTACTTCTTCATTCCGGGTACCGAAACCTGCCTCAAGATCGGCGGCCGTGTCCGTTCTGAAGGCGAATGGTACGATGCCTACAATCCGAACAGCAAGGTTGGCACCCTGTGGCACACCCGTGCTGAGCTGAACGTCGACACCGCAACCGACACCGAATACGGTCCGCTGAAGACCAACATGGTTCTGCGTTGGGACTGGAACGACGGCGGCTCCACCTCCACGAAGCTCCTGTTCGCCAACATCAGCCTCGGCGGATTCACGGTTGGTAAGCTCGACTCGCAGTACAACCTGTATGTCGGTTACGCTGGCGATGTCATCAACGACGACGTGATCTATGACGGCCCGTACGAACTGAACCAGTTGACCTACAACTACGACGCAGGCAACGGCTTTACGGCTGTGATCTCGCTCGAAGATTCGAACTCCAGTGGTTCGGATTCGTCTTCCTACGGTGCGAGCTGGTGGACGGACGACAAAACCAACCATTACGCTCCTGACGTTGTCGCCGGTCTCGGCTTCAAGTCTGGCGCATGGGGCGTCAAGGTCGTCGGCGGTTACGACTCGATCGTTGAAGAAGGTGCTGTTAAAGTTCGTGTAGACGCTGACTTCGGTGTGTTCTCGGCCTTCTTGATGGGCGGCTACAACACCGACGGCGACAAGCTCAACAAGTACGCCGGTACCAACCTCGATCGTTCGGCTTGCCCCGTTAATGATCCGTCGAAGTGCGGCTGGGGTGACTGGGCTGTCTGGGGCGGCGGTAGCGTGCCGATCAACGACAAGCTGAAGTGGAACATCCAGCTTGCCTACACCGACTCGAAGATCTTCGCAGCGACCACGAACCTCACCTGGAATCCGGTCAAGAACCTGACGCTTCGTCCGGAAGTATCCTACACCAACTTCGATTCTGTGAACCAGGATCAGTGGGCTGGTATCATGCGCTTCGAGCGTAGCTTCTAATAAGGAATTACCCGGCTTCGTGCCGGGTATGAGAAGCCTGGCGTTCCAATCCGCCGGGCTTCTTTCATCGATCGGTTGACCTCCGATCAAAATAAAGGACTCGGCTTTCCCTCCGAGTCCTTTTTTGTTTCCAGGATCTTTTAGCGACGCTTCGGTTCGTCGCAGGCTCTTGGAGCCTCATCCAATGCTTGGGCGTCGTTTCGACGAGAAAATCGCCATGCGCTTTTTCCACGGCGTTAGAGATTTCTCGCTTCCAGAACGAGCTAGAGAAATACTCTATCTCTTTGTTTTTTCATAATCCTCAATACGAGGCTGCTTCCTGTCTTTGTGAAGTTGCCTCAGATCGCCGTGAGTGCCAGTTCCTGCGTCTGCGCCAGCGGGAACCACGTCTTCAGCACCATCTTTATGAACATCTGCCCGCAAGGAACCAGCTCGAAATTGCCCCGGTCGAGCGTCCATTCCGTGATCAGGCCGCCGATGACGGCCGTCAGCGCGGAAGCGGCGGTATCCGGTGTCCAGGGTGCCGGCAGCTTCGTCTTTTCATCCATCAGGGTGAAAATGCGTTCGAAATTCTGGTGCATGTCGTGCCGGAACGAACTTGCCCGGCTCGTTGTGCCATCGCAAAACGCCATGTCGAGATGCATCATCACCTTCAACATGCTGCGCTTGCGCGGATCGCCGTGAACGTCGTCGAATATCGCCGCTATCGTGTCGGCGATCAGATCGAGCGGATTGGGCGGCAGCTCCTTGGACATCCGCTCCGCCAGTTCCTGAAACGGTTGCTGGGCCTCGTCGCGAATCGCGAACATCAGCCCCTGCTTGTTCTTGAAATGCCAGTGTACCGCCCCCCGCGTGACACCGGCTGCTGCGGCTATTTCTTCCAGGCTGACGTTCTCGTACCCCCTGTCGAGAAACAGAGCTTTTGCGGACTGCAAAATCTCGCTCCTGGTTTCCGCCGCCTCCTCCTTAGTTCGCCTCATTCACCTCTCCACCGAAACTGCTTTTCAAGCTATGCCCCTCTTCTTGTTCTTCTCGTTCCATCAGTGCCGATCATCACTGAAGCCCATATATCAGTGAAAACGAACAGAGTGGCCGAATTTGTATATTCCCTAAAAATCGAGGAAGAAAATCGCAATAGGGTGTATTCGTCAAGCGCCTATAAGCCACGCGCAAGTTTCCTTGTGCAATTTCCCCACGTTGGGAAGTGAAAATCGAAAATGTGCAGATGCCGATAGGGCCATGATGGCAAAATATATTGGCGGGGCGATCCCGGATTCGCTTGCTCTGGAAACGACGCACCGGTCAAGTTGGGGCGCTAAACGCGTTTGACCAGCAGCGTTGGCAAGTCCATCCGCCATATCGATCATCGAAGCCGTGCTCTGGCCGCAATGAGGCAGGGCGTGGCGTCGACCGTGTTCAAGTCGCGTACGTATAAGCCATCCGAGTTCCTCTCAACGCTCGTATCTGGAGGCCCCAATGACGAGCATTTCCTCGATCTCATCGAGCAATTACTATCAATATCTGATGTCGCGTTCGACGGCGTCAACGGCTGACGATTCTGTCTCATCCCTGCTGTCCGACAGCTCCTCCGGCAATTCGTCCGACAGCTCTTCGGGAACCAGTTCCTCATCCTCTTCGGACGATTCCTCCCAGCTCGCTTCGGCGCAGCAGCTCGTCGCGCAGCTGATGAACATGATTCTTAATTTGCAGGCCGGGACCGGCAGCGATAGCTCGTCATCGGATTCCGACAGCAATTCCAGCAGTTCGACGTCGAGCACCCAGCAGGCTTCCGCAACCGGCAGCCAGGATAGCAATCTGAACAATCTGATCAGCTCCATGGACACCAATGGAGATGGTAGTGTCAGCGAAGCAGAGTTTGTCGCCGCCCGCCCGCAGGGCGTCAGCGAAACGCAGGCGGAGCAGCAGTTCCAGAGCTACGATACCAACAATACCGGCTCTCTCACCGATGCGCAGCTCGCCAAAGCCATGCAGGCCGGACATCACGGTCATGGCCACGGCCATCATGTCTCATCCGGCGGCCAGATGAGCGATGACGAGCTCTCGGCAGCGTTCTCCTCGATGGATACGGACGGTGACGGCAGCGTCAGCGAATCCGAATTCGTCGCGGCCCGCCCGTCTGACGTCAGTGCGGATCAGGCAACTTCGCTGTTCAAGAGCCTCGATACCTCCGGTTCGGGCTCCTTGACGCAAAGCCAGTTCGAAGAGGCCATGAAGTCGCAGCAGTCGCAATTGCAGTCGCAGTCGCAGCAAACGCAGATACCGAGCTTCGGCAGCTTCTACTCGACCAATGAGCAGGATCTGACCACGAGCGATCTGCTGACGCTCTGATCGAGCGGAGGCGTTGCATTTGACCATGTGGAGTGCCGGCAATCCGGGCAGCAGAAGGTGAAGCTTCTGTGTCCGGGTGCGCCGGCCTTCTTTATTGCGCGGTGGGCAGCCTCCGGCTTTGAAAGAAAATTTGAAACTGCCGCCGCAAAAGCGACGGAATTTGGCAAGCGCACCGTTCAATCCTTGTGACCATGTTTTTGATGTCGAAGGATGATACGCTGACCGAAATGCTGCGATCCGATTGGCGCCCCTTGCCAGAACTTATGGCCACGCGGATTTGGCGGGCCGAAAGGCTGAAATCGGCGTCTCGTGCCGGTATCGCGGAAAACTGGAGCGGTGGCGATTGTCGATGAAGTGGGATCGCGCGCCCAAGAGTGGCGACCCGGATGAGGATTTGCTCGGTCGCATCGCCGCGGGCGACGTTCCGGCGATGCGCGTGATGATAACACGGCAGTCGCCGCGCATCATCGCAGTAGCGACCCGAATGCTTGGCGATGCGACCGAGGCCGAGGATGTGGCGCAGGAGACGTTCCTGCGCGTTTGGCGCAATGCCGGCGGCTGGCGCCAGCGCAACGCCCGCTTCAGCACGTGGGTGCATCGCGTGGCGATCAACCTTTGCTACGATCGCCTGCGCCGGCGCAAGGACGTGCTTGCCGAGCAGCCGCCCGATGTCGAGTATGAGGGGCCGGCGCCGGATGCGGGTTTGTTGAGCGAGGACGACCCGTCCAGGCGCGTGGAGCGAGCCATACAGATGATTGCGCCCCGGCAGCGCGAGGCAATCATCCTGGTTTACTATCAGGCGCTGTCGAATGCCGAGGCGGCTGAGATCATGGACGTCAGCGTCGACGCACTGGAAAGCCTGCTAGCGCGCGGAAGGCGTTCGTTGCAGGTACTTTTGTTGAAGGAACAGGGCGATGGTTGAGAGTATCGCAGCTCAGATGAATGCCGAGCGGTTTGAAGCGCTGACTGCGGCCTATGGCGGCGATATTGCCCGGTGGCCGCAAGCCGAACGCGCGGCTGCGCGCGAGTTTGCCAAGAGCCCTGCAGCTGCCGAAGCGCTTGCGCACGCCGCCGATCTCGACGCTTTGCTCGACACCTATGTTGTGAAGCCCGGTGGAGCTGGGCTGGAAGGCCGAATTGTCGCAAAGCTCGTTCGCCGTCTGACGATTAGAAACTGGTTCCGTTTCGGTTCCGCGGGTATCGGCCTCGTAGGCGTCGGCATAGCCGGCGCGCTCGCCGGTAGCATTGCCATCGCCATCCTGGCCCCGAGCTTGACATCCGATACCTCGGTCGTTTCCGACGGAACCGCAACCATGTTCGGCGATATCGGGCCGGATGCGGGTGTAGCGCAGCAGGACAGCCAATGACAGATCGCAGCTTTCGAATAGTGGTTATTTCCCTGCTGGTGCTGAACATCTTCCTGATAGGGGCGCTGGCTGGGGGCGGGCTGACGTGGATACGCAAGACCCAGGCCGGGGTTGGCATGATGCCGCTTGCCGGCGAGCAACTGCCTTCCGCCCAGAAGAAGGCTTTGCGCGCCGCGCTCAACGAGGCGCGCAAGGGCGAGCGGCAGATCATTCTCGACGCGCAGCAGGCAAAGATCGATGCCGCCTCCATTCTCGGGCAGCCGACGCTCGACAAGGAAGCGCTTTCGGCTGCGCTGGCGAGGGCGCGCGATGGCGATGTCGCCGTGAGAGCAAAGCTCGAACAGCGCGCGGTCGATTTTGCCGCAACGCTCTCCTACGACGAACGCCGGGCGCTGGCCGAGAGCTTGGTTCGCCGCAGCATGCCGAGGGCCGCTGCCATAAAATGATCACACTTGCCGAGCGACGGATCGAAGCCACCTCTGCGTTAAAGGAGCGTGTTCGATGCAGGAGTTGGCAAGACCATGGCTCAGCAATCCAATGACGTTTATGCCGCGCTCGCTCTTTCTCGTTTTGGGTTAGGGGCAGACCATAACGGCACGACCGCGATCGCATCCGATCCGCGCGGTGCGTTGCTGGAAGAAATCACCGAGCGCTTCGTTCCGGTTCCGGTCGGGGCGCAGCTGCAATCCACAGCCGATCTCCTCGTTTCTCTCTACGCGTTCCAGGAACAGCGCAAGGAGGCGAGGCAGCAGGCCGTGACCGCCGTCGCCGCCACGCCGCAGGACAAGCCGATGCAGGGTCCGCAGCAGCCGCAGAAGCCTGCGGCGCAGCCTTCCGGGACCATGGCGGGCCAGGCGGCCAATCAAGGCATGGCTGCCCAGCCCAACAATCAGATGATGGCGGCCGCGATCGGCAAGGTGGTCGAGAAGGTTGAAAAGCCGCAGATGCCCTATCTGCCGCAGCAGGTTCTGCTGGCCGAGGTGGATGCCCGCTTCAACGGTACGATACGGCAGCCATTGATCGGCTTCGGCGAACGGCTCGCCATGTTCTGGGCCAACCATTTCTCCGTTGCCATCTCCAAGGGCGAGGAGGTGCATATCGTTGCCGGCGCCTTTGAGCGCGAAGCGATCCGGCCGCATGTCTTCGGGCGGTTCGCCGACATGCTGCTCGCTGTCGAAACCCATCCGGCCATGCTCGGCTATCTCGACAATCAGCAATCGATCGGGCCGAACTCCAAGGCTAATGCCAACAAGAAGCGCGGTCTCAACGAGAACCTTGCCCGCGAGACGCTGGAACTCCACACGCTCGGCGTCAATGGCGGCTATACGCAGACCGACGTGACAACGCTCGCCAAAATCATCACCGGCTGGACGGTGGCGCGCGCCGAAGGCAAGCTCGGCACGCCCGGCACTTTCGTTTTTAACGCCGGCGCACACGAACCTGGCGACCAGACGCTACTCGGCCTCACCTACGCCGACAATGGTGTGGGGCAGGGGCGGGAAGCGTTGCGCGATCTCGCCCGCCACCCGGCAACCGCGCAGCACATCGCCACCAAGCTCGTCCGGCATTTCGTTGCCGACACGCCGCCGCCGGGACTTGTGCAGACCGTTGCGGCGACCTTCAGCAAGACGGATGGCGATCTGTCGGCCGTCTATCGGGCGCTTGTCGGCTCCGAGGATGCCTGGAACCCGACATTGTCGAAGGTTCGCTCACCGCTGGAATTCATGACCGCGCTTTTGCGGGCAAGCGGCGAGACGCCGAAGCCGAACGTCATTCTCGGCGCCTTGACCGCCATGGGGCAGCCCTTCTGGGCGCCAGCCGGCCCGAATGGCTTTGCCGACACCGTCGATCTCTGGGCCTCCAGCGAAAGCCTCAGCATGCGCATGGATGTCGCCAATATGATTGCGAATGCCGTGCCGCCCCAGGTCGATCCGCGTCGCTTCGTTTCCGACAGCCTGGGGCCGCTTCTCTCGAAGGAAACGCTGCAGGCGGTATCGCGTGCGGAGACCCGTAACCAGGGTCTGACGATCGCTTATCTTTCCCCCGAATTTCAAAGGCGTTGACCATGACCTGCGAACTCATGACCCCCACCCGTCGTGCCGTACTCGGTGCCTCAGGCGCCTTGTTTGCCTGGGCCTTCATCCCGCGCTTCGCCTACGCCGCCGGCGGCCGCGACCCGCGCTTCATCACCATCATCCTGCGCGGCGCGCTCGATGGCCTGACGGCCGTGCCACCGGTCGGCGATCCTGATTATGCGGCGCTAAGGCAAGCGATTGCCATGACGACGAGCGGCCCTGAGGCGGCTCTTCCGCTCGACAGCTTCTTTGCGCTGCATCCGTCGATGCCGAATTTCAACAGGCTTTATCGGGCAGGGCAGGCGGCAGTCGTGCATGCCAGCGCGACACCCTATCGCGACCGGTCGCATTTCGACGGGCAGGACGTGCTCGAGTCCGGCTACGAAATGCCCGGCCGCGTCGATTCAGGCTGGTTGAACCGGATGCTGGAAGGCCTGCCGAAGGGCGAGAAGGTTTCGCCCGGCGCATCGGAGATCCGCGGATTGTCCGTCGGCGCCAACGCGCCGCTCGTCATTCGCGGCAAGGCGCCGGTGCTGGGTTGGTCGCCATCCAATCTGCAGCCGGTCAGCGACGACCTGCCCCCGAGGCTGATGGATCTTTACAATCACACTGATCCGCTCTTTGCGAAAATCCTTGCCGAGGGTATCTCGACCGGCAAGATTGCCGCCGGCCTCGACGTCAAGGCAAGGGGCGGCCCCGGCGATCCCACGGGAATGGAGCAGATGGCGAGAGGCGCTGCCCGCCTGCTGGCGCAGGATGACGGCCCCCGCGTTGCAGCGCTTGCCTTCGAAGGGTGGGACACCCATGCGGGCGAAGTGGATCGGCTGAACAAGCTTCTCGTCGGGCTCGACAATTCCTTTGCCGCGTTCCAGCAGGAGCTTGGTCCAGCCTGGAAGGATACTGCGATCTTCGTTGCGACCGAATTCGGCCGCACGGCGCAGGTCAACGGCACGCAGGGCACGGACCACGGCACCGGAACGACGGCCTTCCTCGCCGGCGGCGCGATCAAGGGTGGCCGGGTGATTGCCGATTGGCCCGGCCTCAAGCAGGCGCAATTGCGCGATGGCCGCGATCTTGCCGCCACCACGGATCTGCGCGCCGTCGTCAAGGGTATCGCGGTCGATCTGCTTGGCGCATCGCCAGCCGTCTTGACGCGCGATGTCTTCCCCGGCTCAGATCACGTCCTGCCAATGAAGGGACTGATCGTCTGACCGATGTAGTGGTGGCCCGGAAGCAAGGGCCATTTTCCATCGATCGGGATTGCCGGGCGACGAAACTGATGCATAAATCCTCGGCAGTGACCGGGCAGGGGGCGATGACGCCCCGCATGCGCCGGTCTGTGTGGGGGTGACATGATCATTCGTTCCTGGCGAGCCGTTGCCGGCTCTGACGAGGTGCTGGCAGCCTATGCAAGGCATCTCGAGACGACCACCTTTGTCGAAATGGCGCGCCTTCCCGGCCATCTCGGAGCAACGCTTGCCCGCAAGGTGCGGGGGACTGACAACGAGCTGGTGGTCATGAGCTTTTGGGCCGATATGGCCTCCGCCGGTCACTTCGGCAAGGGCGCTTTCGACGATGCGGTGGTGAAGCCGAGCACGCAGAAGCTTTTGCGCTCCTTCGAGTTGAAGGTCGAGTACTTTGAAACTGTGGTTTCGACCGGGCTTGTGTCAGGTCACGATAGTCCCATTGGCGACGAGTAGGGCTGGCAGGCTCGTTTATGTCATTGCTATGGAAACCAGTAGCTACTGGGCTGGATGACGCCAAATGTGGCTGCGGGCGAAATCACCTAAGAGCCGCATGTGGCGGAACTGCGCCGCTGCGGCTTTCGCGTGCTGCTGAGAGGATGGCGACCACGCAGGCCAGGGCGAGCGCGAAGGCGCCGAGCACCGGCAGGCTGCGATAGCCATATCCGCCTTCGAGCAGAGCAGCGCCGACGATTGCTGCGATCGCAATGCCGATATTGAATCCTGATGGGATGAGCGAGGAAGCAAGGCTCGGCGCATCGGCCGTCCACATCAGAATGCGCGCCTGGATCGGGGTGCCGATGGCGAAATTGAGAGCACCCCAGACGAAAATCGTCACGGCCATCAGCAGGGGATAGGGGCTGACGAGGTAGAGGACGACAAGGACCGCAGCCTGGACAGCGAGCATGACGATTAGCGATGGCATCAGCTTCCAGTCCGACAGTCGGCCCCCAATGAAAACGCCCAGTGTCGCTCCGATGCCGTTGAGTAGCAGCATCCATGGAATAAACATGGCATCAAGGCCGGTCACTTCGCGCAAAAGCGGCGTTATGTAGGTGAACGGCACCATTTGCCCGATCATCAAGGCGAGCATCATGATGAGGGACGTCCAGACCTGCTGGCGGCCGAGAACGCGCACTTCGCGACTGAAATGGCCGGATTGCTGAGGGTCTGCTTTCGTCGGCGGGATCAATATCCATATCGCAGCCAGGGCGAGGATGCCGACCAGGGTCATTGCCCAAAATGTCGTCCGCCATCCCCAAAACCCGCCGATCGCGGCACCGACAGGGACGCCGATGACATTCGAGACCGTCAAGCCCGCAAGGATCACGGAGACGGCGCGCCCGCGAAACGCCTGCGGTACGAGGCCGATCGCAACCACCATGGCAATGCCGAAATAGGCACCATGGGCGATGGCGGTCGCAATGCGAAAGAGAAGCATGGTAGCAAAGTTGGGCGCGAGCGCGCAGGCGATCTGCCCCAGGCAAAAGGCGACGGTCAGGGCGAGCAGAATGGTACGGCGTGAAACCCGCCGCGTCGCCATAGTCAAGAACGGTCCGCCGAGTGCAATTCCCAGCGCATAGCCGGAAACCAGATAGCCGGCGAAAGGGATCGAGACACCCAAGCCCTGAGCCACATCCGGGAGAATACCCGCGATGACGAACTCGGTCGTGCCGAACGCGAAGGCGGCCAGAAACAAAGCAAACAAGGGGAGGGGCAAATCCGACTCCATATAAAGAGATAAGGATTTCTTTATATCTCCGCGGGCCGGACATCAAGTGCAAGTTGTCGCCGATGCCGTTCTCCATATCGAGCCGGGTCGTTTCGTATGGTGTCGAACCGGGCGAACATGCACCATTTCGACGTCAGATCCTTGACAAGCGAAGCATGTTTGTGAAGTTTGACCGTCATGAGTGAGGTGGCTGATTGGTTATCTTATACAAGTCCGATCAGTCGGAAAAATGCTGCCGAGGCAGTGTTTGAGGATATTCGTTCGGCAATTACTTCAGGACGGTTGGCGGTCGGGATACGGCTGCCCGCCGAATCGCAGCTTGCCGCGCACTATGGCGTAAGCCGCCCGATTATCCGCGAAGCGCTCCGTTCGCTACAGACACTCGGCCTTACCCAGACCCGTACCGGCAGCGGCACCTATGTCATCACATCGACGCCAGGCCCGGAGCTGCGTTACGGCGGCTATTCGGCGCGTGATCTGATCGAGGCGCGTCCCTTCATCGAGGTTCCGGCAGCCGGCTGGGCGGCGCTGCGGCGAACGGAGCAGCAATTGACGCGCCTGTTCGAGCTTTGCGATCGAATGGATCGGGAAGAAGACCCTTTGAAGTGGGTGGGTCTGGATTCGGAATTCCACTCCATGATTGCCGAATCCTCGGGAAATGCTGTCTTTGCGAAGATCGTTTCCGACGCTCGCGATGCACTGATGCGCCAATCGGAGCTGGTGAACATGATGGCGCAGCGACGCGTGGCCTCGAATGTCGAGCACCGCCGCATCGTCGAAGCGATTGCGGCGGGACAAGAGCAGGAGGCCATCGCGGCGATGGAAGCTCATCTCGGTCAGGTGAAGCGCGTGGTGACCACGATCATCGGCGAGGACCAGCCGCAGCGTTGATAGCGGTCGGTAGGTTGGCGAGCCGTTCCGGCCGCAATGCCTCAAACAGCTCCTCTACGGTCAGATATTCATGCTGAAGCACAATTTCCGGCACGGTGCGCCCTGTTGCCAGCGCTTCGCGGGCAACCGCGGTCGCCGCCTGATAGCCGATCAGCGGGTTGAGCGCCGTGGCAAGCCCGATCGATTCCTGCAGCCGCTGTGCCATGATCGCCGGATTGGCCGTGATGCCGTCGACGCAGCGTTCGGCAAGGATATGGCAGGCAGCGGTCAGATGCATGATGCTTTCCGACAGAGACCGCACGATGATGGGCTCGAAGGCGTTAAGCTGGAGTTGGCCTGCTTCCGCCGCCATCGTCACGGTGATGTCGTTGCCGATGACCGAAAACGCCACCTGGTTGACCATTTCCGGGATGACCGGATTGACCTTGCCGGGCATGATGCTCGAACCCGCCTGCATCGCTGGCAGCGTGATCTCGCCGATGCCAGCCCTGGGGCCTGAAGAAAGCAGGCGCAAGTCATTGCAAGTCTTCGATAATTTGACGGCAACGCGCTTGAGCACGCCCGAGAGGTGGACGAAGGCGCCGGGGTCCTGTGTGGCCTCAATGAGGTCGCTCGCGGTCACAAGAGGACGGCCGGTGAGCCGCGCCAGATGAGCGCAGGCGAGGGCGGCATAGCCGACTGGCGCGTTGAGGCCGGTGCCGATGGCGGTGGCGCCGAGATTGACCTCATGCAGGAGGGCAGCCGACTCGATCAGGCGGGCTCTGTCTTCCCCGAGCATCACGGCGAAGGTCCGGAATTCCTGGCCAAGCGTCATTGGCACAGCGTCCTGCAGCTGCGTGCGACCGACCTTCAGAATACCGTCGAACTCCTTGGCCTTGCGCTCGAAAGCCGCTTGCAGGGTCTCCATGGTCGCCGCAAGACCATCGATCGCTTCGATCAAAGCGACATTGACGGCCGTCGGATAGGCGTCGTTGGTCGACTGGCTGAGATTGACGTGATCGTTCGGATGAAGATGGACGTAGTCGCCCTTGGCATGTCCGAGCAGCTCGAGCGCGCGGTTGGCGATGACCTCGTTGGCGTTCATGTTGGTCGAGGTGCCGGCGCCGCCTTGAATCACGTCGACGACGAATTGTTCATGCAGCTCGCCGGCACGGATTTCGCGGCAGGCGCGCACGATGGCGTCGAGCCTTTCCCTACTCAGAAGACCGAGTTCGTGATTGGCGACAGCCGCTGCTTCCTTGACGAAGGCAAGGCCGCGGATGAGATGCGTATAGCGTCCTATCGGCGTGCCCGTTACCTGGAAGTTTTCCACCGCCCTTGCAGTATGCACCCCCCAATAGACATCGGCCGGAATATCCTTTTCGCCCAGCAGGTCATACTCGCTTCGCGTCTTGACCACATTATCCTCCTACGGCCAAATTCAAGCTATATCTGTCAAGCTGTATGACAGATTTGAGATCTGTTATCCGCTGCATTCCACCGCGTCAACAGGCGCGTTTGGCTTGACCTGCCGCTGTTTCTGTGGCTAAGAGGGAAAATCTGTCATACAGCATTACAGCATGACCGGCGATCGATAGTCTCGATTGACGGCTTGATTAAGGCAAACCATCCTGTCGGGTGCAGATATGCACCCCGGATCTGTCCACAGACGAACGGCTCATGGGAGGAGCAATGTCAGTCGACCCCATTCAGAATATCCCGGCGGATCGCCGGCCGCCGGCCAATGAGGATTTTGGCTATCACAAGGCATTGAAGCCGAGGCAGATCCAGATGATCGCCATCGGTGGCGCCATCGGCACCGGTCTGTTCCTCGGCGCGGGCGGACGTCTTGCCGCGGCCGGCCCGGCTCTCATCTTCGTCTATGCGCTTTGCGGCTTCTTTGCCTTCCTGGTGCTGCGCGCGCTTGGCGAATTGATCATGCATCGGCCGAGCTCCGGTTCTTTCGTCTCCTATGCCCGTGAGTTCTACGGCGAGAAGATGGCGTTTGCGGTCGGCTGGATGTACTGGCTGAACTGGGCCATGACCTCAGTTGCCGATGTCACGGCCGTCGCCCTCTACATGAATTTCTTCAAGCACTATGTTCCCTGGCTTGCCGGCATCGACCAGTGGGTCTTCGCGCTGATCGCGCTGGTGGTCGTGCTGGCCATGAACCTTCTGTCGGTGAAGGTTTTCGGCGAGCTTGAATTCTGGTTCAGCCTCGTCAAGGTTCTGGCGCTGGTCAGCTTCCTTGTCATCGGTATCTATTTCGTCGTTTCCGGCACGCCTATTGCCGGCCATACGGCAGGCTTCAGCATCATCAGCGAGAGCGGCGGCTTCTTCCCCAATGGTATTCTACCCGCCTTCGTCATCATACAAGGCGTGGTTTTTGCCTATGCGTCGATCGAACTGATCGGGACAACCGCCGGAGAAACGGAAGATCCGCGCAAGGTCATGCCGGGTGCGATCCGCACGGTGGTCGCCCGCCTGCTGATCTTCTATGTCGGTTCGGTTCTGCTTCTGTCGCTGCTTCTGCCATACACGGCCTATAAGGCCGGCGAGAGCCCGTTCGTCACCTTCTTCGGGACGATCGGCATCGAAGGCGCAGATATCATCATGAACCTCGTCGTGCTGACGGCGGTGCTCTCCTCGCTCAATGCCGGCCTCTACTCCACTGGCCGCATCCTGCATTCGATGGCCGTCTCCGGCTCGGCGCCGGCAGCGCTTGCCAAGATGAACAAGGCCGGCGTGCCCTACGGCGGCATTGCGGTAACGGCTGCCGTCACCGTCATCGGCGTGGCGCTGAACGCTGTCGTGCCTGCATCGGCTTTCGAGATTGCGCTCAATCTCTCGGCGCTCGGCATCATCTCGGCCTGGGCCGTGATCGTATTGTGCCAGCTGAAGCTCTGGAAGCTCGCGAAACGCGGCGAGATGGCTCGTCCGGATTTCCGCATGTTCGGTGCGCCCTATACCGGCATACTGACGTTGGTCTTCCTCTTTGCAGTGCTGGTGCTGATGGCGCTCGACTATCCCGTGGGCACCTGGACAATCGCGTCTCTTATCCTGATCGTACCGGCCCTGGTCATCGGCTGGTATCTGCTGCGCGACCGCATCCATCGGCTCGCGGCCGAGCGAGGCCAGTCGTGACAGCAGGGCAGGTCATTCCGCTGGTGGCAGTCATTGCCACCGGCGGCACCATTGCAAGCGAGCGTACCGACAGCGGCGCCAGCATCCCATCATTGACGGGAGAAAGCCTGCTGGCACTGCTTCCCGACATGCCCGTCGATCTAAGACCGATCGAACTGATGGCAAAGGATTCGGCAAGCCTGACCCTCGCCGACATGCAGGGGATCAGCGACAAGGTGCGGGAATTACTCGGCGATGCCGCGGTCAACGGCATCGTCATTCTGCATGGCACGGATGCGATGGAAGAGACGGCGCTGCTCGTTCATTTGCAACACGGGCTGAGCAAGCCGGTCGTGTTTACGGGTGCGCAATTCACCGCCGATCACCCCAGGGCAGATGGCCCTGCCAACCTCGCCGCAGCCGTTGCCGCCGCCATCGATCCCGCCAATGCGAGCCGCGGCGTGCTCGTCTGTTTCGGCGGACGGTTGTTGCCCGCATGGGGACTCTACAAGCGGTCCTCGGATGTCGCCGATGCCTTCAGGCAATCGCGGCGACTCGAAAATCCGCCAAGCCCGCGCCTTGCCGCAGCCCTCGATAGCGTTCGCGTCGACGTGGTGGCGATTTATCCGGGCTGTGACTCGGTGCATGTCGATGCAAGCCTCCGGGCCGATGCCCATGGCATCGTTCTCGCAGGACTCGGTTCGGGCAATGCCAACCCGCGGCTGGTCGAAGCCGTCAGGCGTTGTGTCGGCGTCGGTGTCCCCGTCGTCGTGTCCAGCCGGGTGCCGGACGGATTGCTTGTTTCAAGCTATGGCGGCGGCGGTGGCGGACATGATCTTGCCGAAGCCGGCGCAATCCATTCCTCCACGCTGCGGCCGGGGCAGGCGAGGGTTTTGCTGGCCGCGCTAGTAGCTTCCGGCGCGAGCGCCGAGGCAATCGAACACGCGTTTGCGGACTTCGCCGGCAACGGGACGCCCTGATCGCAAGCCATGGAAACGGGCCGGCCGTTGGATGACGGCGCGGCCCGAACATTCGCTGAATACTGTTGTCGTCAAGCCGTCTGCGTTACCTTGGCGACGACGACGGGGATCAGGAGATCGCCCCAGTTGCCGTTGCCGCCATGGTGGCGGGCCGAGCGGACGAGCTCGACGGAGACGCCGGCCTCGACCGCATTCATGACCGCTTGATTGAGGCGATGCAGCTCGTTGGCCAACATGCGGATGACTGCCTGCTGATCGGTATTCATGGTGAGAGACTGCTCCTCGGCTCTCTCGCGAACGCGTGCTATTGATGGCATTTCATTCTCCTCCTATGATCTCGATGTCACTCTGCCGCTGGTTTGAACTGGGCATGCTCGGTCGATCCGTGCATGGCCGTCGTGGATGACTGGCCGCCGGTGATCGCCAGCGAGACCGCGTCGAAATAGCCGGTGCCGACTTCGCGCTGATGCTTGGTGGCGGTGTAGCCATTGGCTTCGGCTGCAAATTCCGCTTCCTGCAGTTCGGAATAGGCCGCCATCTGGCGGGCCTTGTAACCCCGGGCAAGCTCGAACATGCCGAAGTTCAGCTGGTGGAAGCCGGCAAGCGTGATGAACTGGAACTTGTAGCCCATCGCCCCCAGCTCCCGCTGAAATTTCGCGATCGTCGCATCGTCGAGATTCTTCTTCCAGTTGAAGGACGGCGAGCAATTATAGGCCAGCGGCTTGCCGGGGTGGACCCGATGCACGCCTTCGGCAAATTTACGCGCCTGCTCGAGATCCGGCTTCGACGTCTCGCACCAGATAAGATCGCAATGCGGCGCATAGGCGACGGCGCGCGCGATACAGGGCTCAATGCCGTTCCGGACCTGATAGAAGCCTTCCACCGTGCGGCCGGCGTCGTAATCGACGAAGGGCTGGTCGCGCTCGTCGATGTCAGACGTCAGAAGCTTGGCTGCTTCGGCATCGGTGCGCGCGACAACGAGCGTCGGTACGCCCATGACGTCTGCTGCTAGCCGGGCTGCGTTGAGATTGCGAATATGGGCGGCTGTCGGGATAAGAACCTTGCCGCCGAGATGGCCGCACTTCTTTTCCGATGCCAATTGATCCTCGAAATGGACGCCGGCAGCGCCCGCTTCGATATAGGCCTTCATGATTTCGAAGGCGTTCAGCGGGCCGCCGAAGCCTGCCTCAGCATCGGCGACGATCGGTGCAAACCATGTGTCGACGGAAAGCCCTTTGCCCTCGGCAGTCTCGATCTGGTCGGCGCGCTGCAGGGTGCGATTGATGCGCTTTGCGAGTTCCGGGCCTGCATTGGCCGGGTAAAGCGACTGATCGGGATACATGGCAGACGCCGTATTGGCGTCGGCGGCCACCTGCCATCCCGAGAGATAGATCGCCTTTAGGCCGGCGCGAACCATCTGCATGGCCTGATTGCCCGAGAGAGCGCCAAGCGCATTGACGAAATCTTCCTCATGAATGAGCTGCCAGAGGCGGTTCGCACCCATCTCGGCCAGCGAATGGCGGATGGTGATCGACCCGCGCAACCGCTCGACATCCGCTGCCTGATAGGGGCGCTCGACACCATTGAAACGCCCGGCAGGCGCGTTGGGAACCAGTTTGTAAAAATCTGTCATGCCATTCTCCCGATACTTCCTCTCGATCCTCCGATCGATCTCGCTTGCATGACTGTTTTTACAATGACACCGCCTTGAGAGCCAGAGAAGCGAGAAGATCCCGTTAGATAAAAGGGTTAGGATGTGCTATCGTTGACATTGCTTCGAAGTAAAATTGTAAATCCTGTAAAATTTGTCGAGTAGATGCTTGTAAAAAGGATGACACATGGTTGAGCGCAAGATCTTCGCCGGCCCTCGGGTTCGACGCATCCGCATGGGTCTCGGTCTGACGCAGACGACGATGGCGCAGGCGCTTGATATCTCGCCGTCCTATCTCAACCTCATCGAGCGCAATCAGCGGCCGCTGACGGTGCAACTACTGTTGAAGTTGTCGTCGGTCTATAAGGTCGACCTCGACGAATTGCAGGGCGAGCAGGGCGGCAATGCAGGGCAGTTGCGGGAAGTTTTTGCCGATCCGTTGCTCGCAGGCGAGATCCCCGGCGATCAGGAGCTGATCGAGTTTGCCGAAGCCGCGCCGAATGCGGCGAACGGCATGATCCGGCTCTATCGTGCCTATCGCGAGCAGGCCGCAAGACTATCCGATCTCGCCGAGCTTCTGTCGCGCGAGGGTAGGGTTGCCGAGGTTGCCGGGCCACGTCTCCCCCTCGACGAGGTTCACGACCGCCTGCAATCGCGCCCGAACTTCTTCGCGCGCATCGAAGATGCCGCGGAGGCTTTCCACGAGCGTCTTTCGGTAGGCGACGACATGGCCGGGGCGCTCAAAGCCTGGTTGAAGGGCGAGCACGGCATCGCGGTCCGCCTGTTGCCGGTGCGCGCCATGCCTGGCCTGCGCCGGCGCTACGATCGGCATTCGATGCGGCTCTTCCTGTCCGAGCGCCTGTCACCCTTCGATCAATTGCGGGAGATTGCAACCGAGGCCTCGCTCCTGGCGCTGCGCGAGGAGATCGCCGCCGAGCTGACAACCCTTGCTCTCTCCACGCCCGAAGCCAACCGTATCGCTCGTTTCGAGCTGGCGCGTTATGCCTCGCATGCGCTTCTTATGCCGTATGGCGCCTATCTCTCGGCAGCACAGCGCCTGAATTGCGATATCGATCTCCTCTGTGCCCGCTTCGGCGTTTCCTATGAACAGGCCGCCACGCGGCTGACCAGCCTTCAGCGTCCGGGCGCATCAGGTATTCCGTTTTTCCTGATGGAGATCGACACTGCCGGCCATCGGCTGCGCAAGGCAGGTGCACAGGGGTTTCCGCAGGCACGCTTCGGCGGCGGCTGTCCCAAGCTCAATATCCATGCCACCTTCGCGCAGCCCGGCCAGATATTGGTGGACGCCGCCGAAATGCCCGACGGCGGCGGCTTTTTGACGATATCGCGAACGGTGGAGGGGCCGCGGGCCGATTTTGGCGAGAGGATGCGCCGCACCGCACTGCTGATCGGCTGCGATATCGTCCATCGCGACGAGGTGGTCTACGGGACGGCGCTGGGTGCCAACCAGGTCGCGATCGGTCCGGCCTGTCGCCTATGCGAACGTCAGGGCTGTTTGGCAAGGGCGGAGCCGCCGGTCACGCGTCCGCTTGGCCTTGACGAAGTGGCGGCGGGTTTGAGCGTGTTCGATTTTCAATGAGCGTATCGATCGTCGTCATTCTGAAGAGAGCCGGGATACTGACCCCGGCTCCGTTCATGCAGGCAAATCAGGCATAAAGCCCGAACTGTGCGTTATGCAGCCGTGCGTAAGCGCCGCGGCGGGCAAGCAGTTCATCATGCGAGCCCTCTTCGACAATGCCGTTGTCGCCCATGACGATGATGCGGTCGGCATTGCGGATCGTCGACAGCCGATGCGCGACAACGAGCGTCGTACGACCCTTCGCAAGCTCCGACAGCGCTTGCTGGATTGCGTATTCCGTTGCCGTATCGAGCGCCGAGGTGGCTTCGTCCAGAATGAGGATCGGCGGGTCCTTCAGGAAGATGCGGGCGATTGCGAGACGCTGCTTCTGGCCACCGGAAAGCTTGACGCCGCGCTCGCCCGTCGGCGTGTCGAGGCCGTCGGGCAGCGAGCTTACGTATTCGTCCAACGAAGCGCGCCGCAGCGCTTCCATGATGTCGGCATCGCTGGCGCCAAGCCGTCCATAGGCGATGTTTTCGCGAATGGTGGTGCCGAATAGGAAAACATCCTGCTGCACGATGCCGATCTGGCTGCGCAGCGACGTCTGCGTCATGTCGCGAATATCGATGCCGTCGATGGTGATGCTTCCTGCCGTCACGTCATAGAAGCGCGGTAGCAGCGAGCATATCGTCGTCTTGCCGGTTCCCGAGGCTCCGACGAAAGCGATGGTTTCGCCGGCTGTGATCGCCAGGTTCAGATCCTCGAAGATCATGCCCTGGTCGGAATAGCCGAAAGCGACATTCCTGTAGGCAATATCGCCCTTGAGATGCGTGACCGTAACGGCATCGGGCTTGTCGGCAAGGTCCGGCTCCGTGTCGATCAGCGACACGAAGCGTTTGAAGCCGGCAATGCCCTTCGGATACATTTCCAGCACGGAGGTGATCTTGTTGATCGGCTGGAAGAAGACGTTGATCAGCAACAGGAAGCCGACGAACCCGCCATAGGTCAGTTCGCCCGCGACGACGAACCATGTTCCCGCCACCATGATGACCAGTTGCACGAGATGCGTGCTGAAGTAGCTGAGCGCGATGCTTGCCGTCATGTAGGCATAGGCATTGAGCTTGGTCGTCTTATAGGCCTCGTTGTTGCGGGCGAACAGCTGGCTTTCATAATCCTCGTTGGCGAAGGCTTTGACCACTCGAATGCCGCCGACGCTTTCCTGAACTCTGGTGTTGAAGTCGCCCACCTTGCTGAAGAGATGGCGCCAGTTCAGCGTCATGCGCGCGCCATAACGGCTGACGAGCCAAGTCATGAACGGCACGATGAGCGTCGTCAGAAGCGCGAGCTTCCAATGAACATTGAACATCAGCAAGAACGCGCCGATGAAAGTCATGATCGCAATGAAGACGTCTTCGGGACCGTGATGGGCGATTTCGCCCACTTCCTCTAGATCCTTGGTGACGTGGGTAATCAGGTGACCGGTACGATTATTGTCGAAGTAGCGGAAGGAGAGCTTCTGAATGTGCTCGAAGGCCTGCCGACGCATGTCCGACTCGATCGAGATGCCGAGCGCATGGCCCCAGTAATTGACCACGGCCGAGAGGCCCGTATTCACCGCATAAATGACAAGGAGCAACGCTGCCGTTGCAAAGATCAATCCCCAGTCGCGGCTCGGCAGCAAGTGGTCGATAAAGAGCTTGACGGCCAGTGGGAAGCCGAGCTCCAGCAGACCGGCGAGCACGGCGCAGCCGAAATCGAGGAAAAACAGCTTTTTATAGCGTGCATAATAGGAGAAGAAGCGACGTAGCATGAATGCCCTCCGTGGGCACTGAAGAGGATGTCAATGGACGAGAATGGACTGACAGCAGCCCCGTTCGGCATTGCCGTTCAGCGTCAATTGGTGCCGAAATTTCTCATCTGGCGATCCTCCTGCTTGAGTCGCGTGATTTTTATAATCCACGCGTGCATCGGAGTCACTCCTTAAAACAAGGATGATCGATACGTGTTGCAGGATTTGAGCGCACCGCTCAGGCGCGGCTTGGCGCTTCATGCATGCGGAGGCGCGCGATGACTTCGGCGCGTGTCGGTGCGCTCGATCGTCCTCCGAACACTTCGCATTTCATGGCGGCTGCCACGGATGAGAACAGGATCGCGTCTGCGGCCATTTTCCCCTCGGCTACGGCAAGGGCGAAGGCGCCGTGAAAGATATCGCCGGCGGCAAGAGTATCGACCGCCTTGACGGCAATTGTCGGGCTATGCCGGATGTCATGGCTTTGATCGTCGAACCAGAAGCTGCCGGCAGCCCCTGCGGTCACGCAGATGAAGGAATGGCCGAACCTGCGCTTCAACAGGCAAGCCATTTCGGCGAAATCTCCGGTTCCTGTCAGGCGTTGCGCTGCAGGTTCGGAAAAGACGATATGGGTGGCTTCGGGTGCCAATTGCTCGATAATGCCGTCAGGTGCCACGTCGCCGTCAAGGATTGCCGGCTTGCCCATTGATCTTGCGGTTCTGAGAACCTCAAGCGCGAGAGCCGGCCAACGGACGTCGACAAGCACAGCGTCGAAGGCTGCAAGGTCCTCTGGCGTAAAGACCTTGACGGTGTGATGCAGCTGCGGATCATAGAAGGGAACGATCAGCCTTTCGCCGTCATCGTCCACGAGAATGGTCGAAACGGCGGAACGGGCGCCTTCCACCAGCGATATGCCGGACACATCGATGCCGGCGGCGTCCAGATCACGGATGATGCGCTCGCCAGTTGCGTCGCGGCCAACAGCGCCCCAAAGGCTCACCTCGCCACCCAGCCGGGCAATGGCATAGGCAGCGCTCGAAGCCATCCCTTCGGCAATCTGCAGCATGTCATAGGGCAAGACTTTTCCCTGGCCCTGCGGCAGCGTGCGGACGCGAAAAAGCGTATCGAGAACGGCGGCGCCGACACAGAGGATGCGTTTGGGCCGGCCGGATGGAGGATCAAAAATCGACGAGGAGCTCAAGGCGGCATTCCGCTTGTTCTGGTGACATCATGCGCTGATCGGATCGATATCGATCCGATCTCGGCAAGATTTTCTGTTATTCCGTATGCCCATGGCTGCCAGGCGCGTCATTTTACGGCACCGGCAGTCAGACCGGCGATGATCTGACGCTGCGCAAACATTGTCAGCACGAGGACCGGCAGCGTCACGATCAGGGCTGCGGCGGCAAGCGGTCCCCAGCTCACCTGCTCGAAGGAGAGCATATTGTAGACGGCGACCGGCAAGGTGCGGGTCTCGCGGCTGGCAAGCACGATGCCGAAGACGAAGTTGTTCCAGGAGAAGATGACGGAGAGGATGAAGGCAACGACGATGCCGGGTCGCGCGATCGGCAGGGCGACGAGGCGAAAGACCTGCCAGGGTGTGGCGCCATCGATGCTCGCGGCTTCCTCCAGCTCCATCGGCGTCGTCTCGAAATAGCCGATCATGATCCAGACGACGATCGGGACCGTGACGACGAGATGGATGATGATCTGCGGCCAGAGGGTTCCAAGCAGATTGAGCCATTGGAACAGCAGAAACAGTGGAATGAGGAAGGACAGGCCCGGCGTCATGCGGGCGATCATGATGACGATCGCGGATTTCTCAGCCTTCAGCCGCGCAATGCCGTAGCCGGCTGGCACGCCGATGACGAGCGCAAGCAGGGTAGCCGCCCCCGTCACCAGAATGGAGTTCCAGAAATAGAGGAAGAAGTTGTTTTCCTGAAAGACGTTGACGTAGTTCGACCAGGCGATGCGATCCGGAATGAGGATCGGTGGATAGGCGCCGTTGTCGATCTCGTATTTCAGCGAGAGCGAAATCATCCAGAGGAAGAACAGCACGACCGGCGAAACGATGACCAGCGCCACGAAGAGCAGACCGATGCGGTTGAATGTGGAGCGCTTCATCTCAATTGCTTCCCGCGTCGGTCCATTTCGTCCGCTGCCGCATCATCAAAAGCATGAAGGAAAGCGCGACGATGAGAATGAAGAACACTACGGCCATGGCCGAGCCATAGCCGATGTCGTAGTAGGAAAAGGCGGTGTTGTAGAGGTAGATGTTGATCGTCTCGGATGCCGTCCCCGGACCGCCCTGGGTCATCGCATAGATGATGTCGAAGCTCTTGATGGCGTCGATGCCGCGAATGATGACGGCGATCATCAGGAAGGGCGAGATCATCGGCAACGTCAGATAACGAAACTTCTGCCAGGCATTGGCGCCGTCGATTTCCGCACTCTCATAGGGTTCGCGCGGCACCGAGGCGAGGCCGCCAAGCACGATCAGCATGACAAGCGGTGTCCATTGCCAGACCTCCACCAGAACGAGAGAGGGTATGACGCTGGATTGATTATAGATCCATTCCTGTGGTCCGATGCCAACCAGAGACAGCAGATAGTTCAGCACGCCGAGCTGCGGGTGAAACATCATCGTCCAGACCAGCGCGACGGCGACGGGGGTCGCCATCATCGGCATGACGAAGACGCCGCGCAGGAAACCGCGCAGCGGAAAGTTTGCATCGAAGATGAGTGCGGCGAGCGTGCCGAAGATCAACGGACCAACCACGGAGAGCACGGTATAGAGAACCGTGTGCCATAGCGATTCCCAGAAGCGCATGTCGGTCGCCAGGCGGACATAGTTGTCCCAGCCGACGAAGCTCTGCGACTGGCCAAGCGTCCATTTGTTGACGCTCATCCACAGGGTGAACACCCAGGGAAAAACGATGACGGCGGCAATCACGATCAGCGCGGGAATGACGAAGGGCCAGTAGTTGGGAGCAAGCCGTTGCGGCTTGCTCCTTCTTTCTACGACCTTCGAGGCAGTATCTTCGATGCTCACAGAGGCCATTATCCCTCGCTTCGCGCCAGCACCGGCTCGAACTGGGCGGTTGCCGTTTTGAGCTCCGCTGCCGGATCGGCGCCACCGATCATGTTCGTCAGCGCAACGCCATAGATATCGCGGAATTCCGTGACGGGGATGATGACGGGCAGGGCAAGCTGGGAGACCTTGGCGGAACCGGCCACTGCATCCAGCCAGGCGCCCGGCATCTTCACGCCCTCGCGCACCTTCTGATCTTCCAGGATGGACTGACGGAAGGGGACGCCGGCGCCGGCCTGCAGCAGGCGCGCGCCCATGTCATGCGAGATCGCCCATTGGCAGAAGAGGTAGGCGGCTTCCTTCTTCTGGCTGGCGGCGGTGACGCCAATGCCGTCGCCGGTGGTGGCGGCTGCCTGCGCATTCGGTCCCTTCGGCATGATGCCATAGCCGACCTGGCCGACGACGCGGGACTTTTCCGGATTTTCGATCGGCGGAGCAAAGCCAACGCCGTCGAGCCACATGCCGATCTTACCCTGGAGGAAGGCAGATTGCGCTTCGGCCCAGTTAAAGCCGGAGACGCCGGGAGGCGCCGATTTCGTCATCAGGCGCTGATAGAGTTTCGCGGCGTCGACTGCACCTTGCGATTCCGTTTGGAGTTTGCCGTCAGCTGAAAGTGGGGTTGCGCCATGCCCGAGCATGAAGGTCGTCCAGACCGGCGTGTTGGCGTTCTTCAGGCCGCGGGCGACGAAGCCGTAGGTATTGGTCGACTTGTCCGTCAACGCCTCGGCGGCCTTGGCCATGTCCTCGAAGGTCTCCGGATAGGCAAGGCCCTTCTTCTCGAACAGGGCCTTGTTCCAGTAGATGATCCAGTAGTCGACCGAGAAGGGTAGGGAGCGCATCACGCCGCTGCTATCCTTGGCGAATTTCAGGCCTGCCTCGGCAAAGTCGCTTTCCGTCAGCGAGGGATCGGTGAGCGACGGATCCTTCATGAAACCGCTGATATCGGCGAGCCAGCCGCCCTTTTCGAACTGGCGCTTCTGGACGTGATAGCTCAGGTGCACGACATCGAAGCTCGGCTTGCCGGAGGAAAGCTCGATCGTCGTCTTCTGGCGCTGCTGCTGCTCGGGCGTCGCCTCGGCATTGACCTTGATGCCGGTGAGCGCTTCGAATTCGCTCAGATATTTGAGGATCGTCTCGCTGCGCGGGCTCTTGATCAGGTTGACTTCAAGCGTCGTGCCGGAAAAGCGCTTCCAGTCTACGGCAGCCGATGCGGTGCGGACCCCCAGAAGGCTTGCCGCGCCAAGTGCTGCGGTGCCGGCCATGAAGCCGCGACGTGTCGGATTGAAAAATGACGATGACATTCCGTTCCTCCTCTTTTGGCCGAAAATCTCCTCATTCGCGGCCTTGTTGTTCAATGCTGTTCAAATCTTCAATGCGCGGTCGCGTGCCCCGTTGATGTGGGATACGAGCGCCGCGACGGCTTCTTCTGCCGAGCGTCGCTCTATCGCTTCAAGCACTTTCAAATGCTCTTCCATCACAGGGCCGACATGGCCGTTGATGCGGAACCTGTCCTGGCTGATGAGCCGCATCTTGATCGAATTGACGCGATAGGCATTCGAGATGATCGTGTTGCCAAGCGCATCGATGAAGGCATCGTGCATGCCCCAATCCACCGATTGCGCATGCAGTTCCAGTTCCTGTGAACTGTCGCCGGCGCGAATGGCATCGGCGATGTCGCGATGGTCCTTCAAGAGCTTGGCGATCGTGTCGTCCGACGCCGAATAGGTGAACAGTGCAACCGCTTCCTTTTCCAGGAAAAGCCGAAGCTGGAAGGCTTCGCGGATCAGGTCGAGATCGATATGGGCGATCTGCAACCCGCGCTGCGGTACCGTTTTGATCAGTCCTTCGGCTTCCAGGCGCGGAATGAGCTCGCGGATTGCGCCGAGCGTCAATCCCGTCAGCTCGACGAGCCGCCGCTGCGAGATGAACTGGCCAGGACGAACGTCGCGCGCCAAGAGATGGCGCGTGAAGCTTTCATAGGCCTTTTCTCTCAACGTCGGCTGTTCGCCTGGTCCGTCCATCGGCAGCTCCGGGCTTGTTCGTTAGGCCGCCCTGGCGCGAAACAATGCGCCGAAGGAAGCAAAGAGCGTGTCAGAATCCTGAGCGTTCAATGCCACGAGTGGCGGGCGCACGGCAAGCCAGCTCGCATCATTTGTAAGGCGGGCAAGGATCGACTTGATGGACGGGATGATCGGATAATTCAGCAATTCTTCAACGAAACGTTCGACGTTGGCGTCATCCGCGCCTTGTTCGGCCATGGCCTGCACTTCGCGGGGAAGCAAGTTTGCCATGCCTGAGATCGCGCCCTGTCCGCCGAGGCGGACGCCGCGTGCCAGGTGGCGCTCGTCGCCGATCAAGATGATGAGGTCGCCATGCGTCCTCAGAAGTGTTTCGGTATAGGGCCAGTCACCGGAGGAATCCTTGACGCCGACCACGACCTCCGGAAATGCCGCGCGCAGCCGGCCGACAAGAGAAACGGAAAGCGGCACCATCGTCACTGACGGAATGTTGTAGACGATCACGTCCCGGGCATGGGTGCCCAGCATGGTGAAGACGGCGGCGAACCATTTGAAAAGCCCGTCGTCGCTGACGTTCTTGAAATAGCATGGCGGGGCCAGAAGGATATTGCGGACCCCGTGAGCGAGCGCTTGTCCGGCCTGCGCCGCGGCATCCTCGGCAGCATCCACGAGAACACCCATGACGATCTGCTTCGGGCTGATGCCGGCCTCCAGCATCGCGGCGAGAACCTGCTGGCGCTCCTGCATGCCGATCGAGGCGCCTTCGCCCGTCGTGCCGAACAGCGTCACGCTCTTGCAGCCATTGGCAAGGCAATGCTTCGCCTGTTTGATCACGCCTGGGATCGCGATCTCACCATCCGCATCAAAGGGCGTTGCCAGCGCGGCCGACAGGCCAAAACTCTCAATCATCTGATCCTCCCGATCTTATGGGATCAGTGAGTATCATGCTGACATGTTAGTTGTAAAGTGAGGATTGGATCAGTCGCATACATGTGATTCATATGTGCGCCGGAATGATGGAAGGAGGTAATGGCTCCTGACTGAAACAAGCCCCTTTCCAGGCTGTATTCTTCAAGTCTGAGCGTCGCCCCTGCCGTCCCTGACCGCGACGTCAATGCCCTTGCGGCCATCGGGCCGGTTGGCATTGCGAATGAGCAGATCGAACACGGAGGCTTCTCGGACTCTTTCATGTATCGGAAACTCAATCTGCAATACGTTCGATCATATGCGCAATGGCGGCGCGATAGCGATCTGCATTGCCGCCGGCATCGACGGCAAGGGCGGCACGATCGAATGCTGCCGAAAGAATATCGGCAAGCGCGTCGAGAGGGATATCGGTGCTTTTGCCGTGACCGAGCGCTGCTTCCAGCCCATGTTTCAGGGTAAGCGTGGTGGTTTCTTCGTCCAGCTGTTTCATGTCGGCAAGACCCAGCACCGTCGGCCCTTCGATCAGCAAAAGCCGTGTGCGTCCAACAATACGCATCGCATCCAGATAGGCGTTGCTGCCGGCGATCAGCGCTTGGCGCGGCGTCAGGCGATCCGGCGTCGCCTGCTCGATGGCGGCTGCCACGGCTAGAGCCTCTTCCCTGACAACGGCGCGGAAGAGGGCGCGTTTGTCCTCGAAGTGATGATAGAGCGCGCCGCGGGTAATGCCGGCGGCGGCAACGATTTCCGGCGTCGATGTCTCGGCATAGCCCTTCTCCACGAACAAGGCACGCGCCGCGGCGATCAGCGCAGTCTTGGTCTTTTCTGTTCTTTCTCGATTGGAGCGTGGATCTTGCATGCATGCAGCCTGTATGTTATTTGAAAAATACAGGCAGATTGTATGTCTTTTTGGGAGAGAAGTGAAGCATGAAGGTTACCAGCTATTATCCGGTCATCATGACGGAACGCGTGGAGGAGACGGCCGCGTTCTACATCGCGCATTTCGGCTTTCGGGAGAATTTCGCAAGCGACTGGTACATGCATCTGCAATCGGCCGAGGATAGCGCCATCAATCTTGCCATTCTGGACGGCCGGCATGAAACGATCCCAGCGGGAGGGCGCGGGCAGGTCGCCGGGCTTTTGCTCAACTTCGAAGTGGAAGACGTCGATACGGTATATGAGCGTGTACAGGCAGCCGGATTGCCCATTCTGCTTGCGATCCGCGACGAAGATTTCGGTCAGCGTCATTTCATCACGTCCGATCCGAACGGTGTGCTGATCGACATCATCAAGCCGATTCCGCCAAGCGCCGAATTTGCGGCACTCTATGCCGAAGACGCCCTGCCGCAGGGCGGTTAAGGCGTTGGGTACAATCGATAAAATCGAGCGATACAACTCTATCTCTTATTAACTAGGTCACTTCACCCAATGTTTTGGTTTTCGTGCGAGAAAGCCGACCGAAGGTGAGGTGACCCATGCAAGAGCTTTCGGTTTCGTCGAAAATCATCAAATCAGTCTTTTTTCGCCCGGATGACGGGCGGCTTTACATCCGCTTCAGGAATGGCGAGGAACGCCAGTTTACCGGCGTCCCGCAGAAGGCGGCGATCGCCATGGTGAAAGCCTCTTCGCCAGGCCAGCACTATATCGAGCACATCCGCACCCAGTTCGAACGCGTTGCTTGAGCCGCGACTTGCGGGAAGATCGGCGCCTTTGCCCGAAGAGGCCGGCTTGCTCGTTTTCGGATGCGGATTCCATGCGCGGAACAAGCTTTATGCTCCGGCACATTGATAAACGCTGAGTTGCGCTATCTACATCAATCGGAATCATCTTTCTGGGAGGAAGAGGCGTGGTTGATGAAAAGCAGCTTATCTCGAAGATCACCTGGAGGCTGATGCCCTTTCTTGGCATCCTCTATCTGATTGCCTATATCGATCGCCAGAATGTCAGCTATGCCAAGCTTGAGATGGTCGGCGATCTCGGCATGAGCGAATATGCCTATGGTCTTGGCGCCTCGCTGTTCTTCATCGGCTATTTCATCTTCGAAGTGCCAAGCAACCTGCTTCTCGACCGCTTCGGCGCCAGCAAGTGGTTTGCGCGTATCCTTGTATCCTGGGGCATCGTCACCGTCGCGCTCGCCTATACGCAGAATGCGACCATGTTCTATATCCTGCGCTTCCTGCTAGGCGCTTGCGAGGCGGGCTTCTTTCCCGGCGTGCTCTATCTGCTTACCCTCTGGTATCCCTCGGCCTATCGCGGCACGATGGTCGGGCTTTTCATGATCTTCAGCGCCTTTGCCAATGCTATCGGTGCACCGCTGGGCGGTGTCCTTCTCGATCTGAACGGCCTTTACGGCATGGCCGGATGGCAATGGGTCTTCCTCGTCACCGGCATACCTGCCATTATCGCCGGGATCATCACGCTCTTCTTCCTGCCGGATCTGCCTGCCCAGGCGTCGTTTCTGAGCGATACAGAAAAGACATGGCTCAAGGATCGGCTCGCGGCGGAAAATTCGAACATGGAGAAGAGCGCCGCCGACGGCTTCCGCGCCCTCATCAATCCGCGCGTGCTGCTCATGGCTCTTTGCTATGTCGGCTTTCCACTGGCGGCCTACGGTCTTAGCTACTGGCTACCGACAATTGTCAAGAATTTCGGCGTCAGCAACACGACGAACGGCTTCCTGAATATCATCCCGTGGCTTCTCGTCGCCATCGCGCTTTATGCCGTACCGACAGCGGCAGACAAGGCGGAATCCAAGACGCCCTACATCGTCATTCCGGCGCTGGTTGGCGCGGTGAGCCTGGTTCTCTCGGCTGTTATTCCCGAGCATACGCTGCAATTTACCTTCCTGTGCATTGCGGCAGCAGGCATCTTCGCCGGCCAGCCGGTGTTCTGGAGCCTGCCGTCGCGCTTCCTGCAGGGAGCGGGCGCTGCAGCCGGGCTTGCAGCTATCAATTCCGTCGGCAATCTCGGCGGCTTCGTCGCCCAGAACGTCGTCCCTTGGATCAAGGATTCCACAGGAAGCACGATCGCGCCGATGTTCTTCCTGGCGGCGTGCCTTCTGGTCGCGGTGCTGCTGGTGCTTGTCATCGGACGCATGATACCGCGGACGCCCCGTCTCGATGACCTCGGCAATCCAGGTGCCGCCCGCGCGAAATAGGCGCGTCTTCCACCACACGATAATGAGAAAGGCGGCCGGAAGGCCGCCTGTCCCGAATTGATGACAGGCGCCTCCAGCGATTGTCAGGCAAAGGCGTAGGAGCCGTCGGGGCGCTTGGGCACCCGCCGCTGCCAATGGATATAGCCTTCCTCTTCCATCGCCTTTTCGTCCATCTCCACGCCCCATCCCGGGCGATCGGGTCGAAGCTCGAGATAGCCATCCTTCGGCAGATAGGGGTCGACGACATAGCGGGTTTCGCCCTGCCGTTGCTCGACCTCGTTGCCGCCATAGACGTAGGCCTGGCCCTTCGGCAGCCGGTATTCGAGGATTTTGAAGTTCTGTGCCGCGGCCGAGAAATGCACGTTGACGGCGGTTGCGAGCGGCCCCATCGGGTTGTGCGGTGCGACCCCGACGAAATGAGCCTCGGCGATCGTTGCGATGCGCCGCATCTCGCTGATGCCGCCGACGACGCAGATGTCGGGCTGGATGAGGTCGGCGCCCTTGACCTGCAACAGGCGCAAGAACTCGTTGCGGTTATAGAGGGACTCACCCGTCGCCAGCACGCAATTGAGACCCTGTTTCAGCTCGCCCCACATTTCGATATTTTCGGGGCGCAGTGGCTCCTCGTAGAAGAGCGGGTCGTAAGGTGCCAGCGCGTTGCCGAGCTGGCGGGCAGCGACCGGTTCGAAGATCTTCGCATGGGCGTCGAAGGCAATTTCGTAGTCGTCACGCACGGTCTCACGCAGCGAGCGGAAATAGTCGGCCGATGCCTTGACGACATTGCCCCAGCGATGGGCATGCATGTCGATGCGCCAGGGGCTAAGCTTGAAAGCGGTAAAGCCCCATTCGGCGTTCAGCCGGTCGAGCTCCTCGCGTGCGGCCGGCGCATCCGGTGCGGTATAGACGCCGGCATAGACCTTGATGCGATCGCGCACGGCGCCGCCGAGTAGCTTGTAGACGGGAACATTGAGGGCTTTGGCAGAGAGATCCCAGAGGCAATGGTCGAGCGCGGAAATTGCCGAAAGGCCAAGCGCGCCAGGCGGGAAGCGGCTCTGCTGGATCAGCAGGTTGATCAGATAGTCGACGCGGCTCGGGTCCTGGCCGGCGATAAAGCCGTAGAGATAGTCGAGGATCGGCGGCAGCGCCAAATCGGGGCCGTGATTGTAGCACTCGCCCCAGCCGGTCAGCCCGTCATCCGTATCCAACGCCACGATGACGCGCGGGCGGTCCTTATCGCGGGTCATGAATACCCGCATGCGGTCGATCTTCATCTAACTTTCCTTCTATCGATTGACATGAATGCGGCATGGGAGGCGCCGCAGGTGGGAAAATCGTTGCCAAGGCGCCGCCTCCGCGATTTCGGGAGTCGTGAGGATGCAAGCCATCAGGCGGCGCTCCCGTTTTTCACGGTCTCGGGCTCGACATAGCGGAAGCGCCGCGAGCGATCCCGATCGCGCGGATCGGGGCGCGGGATGGCTGAGATCAGCGCTTGCGTATAGGCATGTTCGGGTGCGTTGCAGACCTTGTCGGCATCACCAACTTCGACGAGGCGGCCCTTGTACATGACACCGACCCGGTCGCACATGTAGCGGATGACGCCGATATCGTGGCTGATGAAGATATAGGCGAGGCCGAGTTCATCCTGCAGACGCATGAGCAGATCAAGCACCTGCGAGCGCACGGAGACATCGAGAGCCGAGGTCGCCTCGTCGGCAACGATCACGCGCGGATTAAGCGTGATGGCGCGGGCAATGCCGATGCGCTGGCGCTGGCCGCCTGAGAAAGCGTGCGGATAGCGCTCGCGTGCTCTTGGATCAAGCCCGACCTGTTCCATCAGATGGCAAACGCGCTCATCAAGGGCGCGGCCCTTGGCGATGCCGTTGACCAGCAATGGCTCGCCGATGATCTGGGAGACGGTCATGCGTGGATTAAGCGAGCCGAAGGGGTCCTGGAACACCATGCGCAGCTCGCGGCGCGCTGCCGCAAGGGCCGTTCCCTTGGCGCTTGCCAGATCGGTGACATCGCCATCGGTGCGGCGATAGAGGATTTCCCCGGCACTCGGATCGATCAGTCGCATGATCGAGCGGCCCATCGTCGTTTTACCCGACCCGCTCTCGCCGACGATCCCGAGTGTCTCCCGCGGCAAAAGCGAGATCGAGACATCATCGAGAGCACGGACCTCGCCGAAGGCCATCGACACATTGCGCAGTTCGAGGATCGGCGCCGCGGCCCTGTCGAGCGGTGGTCGCGCCAGCCGGATTTCGGCCTTCCTCTCGAGCTTCAGCACCGAGCCGATCAGCATGCGCGTGTAATCGTCCTTCGGCGCATGAAAGATCTGCTCGACCGGGCCGTACTCTTTCACCACGCCATTGTGCATGACGAGCACATCGTCGGCGATCTGGGCGACCACGCCCATGTCGTGGGTGATGAACAGTACCGCCATGCCGTTGGCCTTCTGCAGCCGGGCTATGAGATCGAGGATTTCGGCTTGGGTCGTGACGTCGAGCGCCGTCGTCGGCTCGTCGGCGATCAGAAGCTGCGGCTTGCAGGCAAGCGCCATGGCGATCATGGCGCGCTGGCGCATGCCGCCCGAATATTGGAAAGCGTAACGATCTATGGCTTTTTCCGGGGAGGGGATTTCCACCTGTTTCAACAGTGAAATTGTCTCCGCCCGTGCTTCGGCCTTGCTCATTTTCGTATGGAGGCGCAGCGCTTCCATGATCTGGTCGCCGACCGTGTGGACCGGCGAAAGCGAGGCCATCGGCTCCTGGAAGATCATGGCGATGTCGCGCCCGCGGATGGACCTGATCTGCCGCCCGCGCGGATTGAGCTTGACGATATCGATGGAGCTGCCGTTCGCAGCGTTCAGAGTGATCGAGCCGGCGGTGATGCGACCCGGCGCATCGACAATCTGCAGGATCGAGCGCGCCGTGACGGACTTGCCCGACCCGCTTTCCCCGACGACGCAGAGCGTCTTTCCGGGCTCGATGGCGAAGGAGAGATCGTCGACTGCGCGAAACGTGCCGGTTCGCAGAGGAAAGTCGACGGTCAGGTTCTTGACCTGCAGCAGTGGGCGGGCGGTATTCATGGAAACGATATCGGTCATGCCCGCCTCATTTGTTGTAGGGATCGGCCGCGTCACGCAGGCCATCGCCGAGAAGGTTGAGCGCCATGACGGCAATGACGACGGCAACACCGGGCAGGAACAGCCATGGTGCGGTCGCGATCGATCGGATGTTCTGCGCCTCGCGCAAGAGCACGCCCCAGGAGATGGTCGGCGGCTGCAGCCCAAGCCCGAGGAAGGAAAGCGACGTCTCTGCGAGGATCATCGCCGGCACGGCAAGCGTGATCGAGGCGATGATGTGGCTGGCAAAGCTTGGCAGCATGTGGCGGAAGATGATGCGCCCTTCGCTGGCGCCGTCCAGTCTCGCAGCAGCCACGAATTCCTCGGTACGCAATGACAGGAAGCGGCCGCGCACGACGCGGGCAAGCTGCGCCCAGCCGGTCAGCGACAGGATGATGGTGATCATCATATATTGCAACGCCGCCGGCCAACCCTGCGGCAGGGCCGCCGCCATGGCGAGCCAGATGGGAATCGTCGGTAGTGACAGCACGAAGTCGATCAGGCGCTGAATGAAAAAGTCGAGCTTTCCACCGTAATAGCCTGAAATACCTCCAAGAACGATGCCGAGCAAGAGTGAGAAGAACACACCGACGAGACCGATTGACAACGAAATCTGCGCGCCCTGAACGGTGCGGCTAAAGACGTCGCGGCCGAGCCGATCCGCGCCGAACAACAGCAGAGGCGTCGATTTGTCCGAGGATGCGAGAAGATGGATGTTGCTCGTAAAAAGGCCGAGCACGGAATATTCGTAGCCGCGCCCGAACAGGCTGATCGAGACCCGCTTCGAGGTATCTTCCTTGAAGATGGCGGCAAGGGTTTCCGGGTCGCGGCTGAGTTTCAGCGGATAGTAGTGCAGGCCGAAGGAGAAACCGTTGTCCGTATCGATGAAATGCACTCTCTGCGGCGGATGAAAAGTTGCCCGCGCGTTCTGCAGCGTCGGGTCGTTGATGGCGAAGAAACCGGGAACCAGGGCGACGATATACATCAGCAGGGTAACGACGAGGGCCACCATGGCAAGCTTGTGCCGGCGGAATGCCCACCAGATCAACTGCCATTGCGATGCCACTGCGTTGCGATCGGGACGGAGATTTGTAACGGCAATATCGGCCATGGGCTGCTCCTATTCCAACCGAATTCGGGGATCGACGAGGGCAAGCAGAATGTCACTGATGAGTGACCCGATCAGCGTCAGCGCGCAGATCAACAGCACGAAGGCGCCGGCAAGATACATGTCCTGCGCCATCAGGGCCTGGAGCAGCAATGGCGCCGCCGTCGGCAGGTTAAGAACGATGGCGACGACCACCGATCCAGAAATCAGATTAGGCAACAGCCAGGCAATGGTGGAGATGAACGGGTTGAGCGCAATGCGCAGCGGGTATTTCACGAGAAGCCGGAACTCCGAGAGCCCCTTGGCCCGTGCCGTCGTCACATAGGGCTTCGGCAATTCGTCGAGCATGTTGGCGCGCATGACACGGATGAGGCTTGCGGTCGAGGAAACGGCGAGAATGACGACGGGGAGCCAGAGATGCGACAGGAGGTCCAGCATCTTCGCGATACTCCAGGGCGCCGTCTCGAACTGGGAGGAGAAGAGGCCGCCGACATCCTGGCCGAACTCGACGGCGGCGACATACATCAGCACCAGCGCCAGCAGGAAGGAGGGGATGGCAAGGCCAAGAAAGGTGAAGGCGGTAAAGAAATAATCGCCGATCGAGTATTTTTTCACGGCGGAATAGACGCCGATCGGCAATGCGATAGCCCAGGTGGCGATCAGGGCTGCCAGCGCCAGAATAAGCGTCAGCGCCATGCGCTCCCAGATGAGGCCGGAGACCGGCTGCTGCCATTCAAACGAGATGCCGAAATCTCCGCGCGAAAGAATGCCCCACATCCACTTCAGATATTGGATGAGCATCGGCTGATCGAGGCCGAAACGCTCGCGCAGCTGGGCAGCCGTATTCTGATCGACCACCTCATTCGATGAGGCGAGCGTGGCGATATAGGTCGTGACATAGTCGCCAGGCGGTAGCTGGATCAGCACGAAGGCGAGGAAGCTGATGGCGAAGAGGGACGGGATCATCCACAAGAGGCGTTTACCGATGAAAACCAGCATGGCTATGTCTCGCAGTGAGCGCTGCCACGGGCAGCTCCGCATCAAGGAAAGCGCCGCCCGTGGAGGACGGCGCTTGATCGGTGCAATCAGCTGGTGAAGAAGAATTGCTGCGGCATGGCAGGCCCCGGATTGGGCCATGACCAGCTGTCCGGCTGCTTTTCTGGAACATTGTGCAGATTGTTGCGGATGATACCGAAACCGCCAACGGCAAGGCAAAGCCCGACAGTTTCGAATTCATCCGCCGCGATATCGAAGATCTGCTTCATCACGGCGCCGCGCTTGTCGAGATCGGCCGTGGAGCGCGCATCGTCGAAGAGCTTCATGCGCTTCTTCTGGCTTTCCGGCGGCTCCTCGCCCTGTTTGCCGTTCGAGGTGTACCAGACGGCCCACGGAATGGCGTAGCGCGAGCCTTGCGGGTGGAAGGCGAAGAAGTCGCGGGGATCAAGCATCGGGTCGAGGCCGCCTGGGCCTGGCCAGACCTGAGCATCATGGGCGTTGTCGTCGCCACGCGTATAATAGAGGGCACGCTCGATGGTATTGACCTTCATGTCGACGCCGATTTGCGCCCAATGGGCCTTTACCAGTTCGAGAGCATCGACCAGATCGGGATAAAGGGTCGGAATGACATCGACGGTAAAGAACATCTTCTGGCCGTCCGGCCTCAGGCGAAAACCGTTTGCATCCTTCTTGCCGTAGCCGGCCTGATCGAGCATCGCGCCCGCCTTGTCCGGATCGTAGTTGGTGAACTGGCGCGCATATTTCTCGTTGTACCAGGGATGCTCCGGTCGCGGCCCTGCCTGATAGCCTTCGCTCTGGCCAAAGTAGACGATATCGATCACCTCTTGCCTGTTGATGCCGAGCGACAGCGCCTGCCTGACGGACTTGTCGGCAAACATCTTGCGCATGGCCGGATCTTTATGGGTGATGTTGAAATAGATTTGGCATTGCTGCGAGCTGGAAGGAATAAGAGTTAGAAGGCGATAGTCGCCCTTCTTCATGTTTTGCGAGAGTGTCGGCTTGTTCGCCAGCACGCTGATATGGCGTTCCTGAATATCGATCTTGCCCGAGATCACATTCAACATCAGCGATTCCACATCCTGCGAGATGCCAAAGTTGATCTCGTCGACATAGGGAAGCTGATTGCCCGATGTATCAACCTGCCAGAAGTAAGGGTTGCGCGTCATGACGACACGGGTGGCGCCGCCGCTATAGGGCTCCTTGACGACCCAGGGATCGAGCGTCGGCTTATCCGGGTTCCCCCAGCGCGAGGGAATTTCGATATCGCCGCAACGCGCGCGGAAAAGTTCGGGCCAGTTGCTGACGCCGGCCTTCTTGGCGTCATCGGCAACGTTCGGATTGTATTTCGGCAGGAACTGGCTGCAATAGTGCTTGGGAAACAGCGTCGGATGTTGGCCGAGCGGTGTCGCCAGATTTTCCAGATAGAGCGCATTCGGCGCCGCAAAGGTGAATTTCACCGTGTAGTCGTCGATCTTCGAAACATCGACGGCCTTGCCGGCAACGGTCAATTGCGCCGGCGTCGCGCTATAGAGGTCGGTATTCTTGACACAATCCTCGATGGCAAAGACCACGTCGTCTGCGGTGAATGGATGACCATCAGACCAGCGCGCGCCCTGGATGAGGTAGAAGGTGAATTGCGAGGCGTCTGAGTTGACGTCCCAGCGCTCGGCGAGATTCGGCAACACCTGGGTGAATTCGAGATTCCAGCGCACCAGGCTCTGATTGCCGACCATCCGCAAAATGCCGTTATGGTCGGACGAGCCCCGCAGACCACGCCGCAATGTGCCGCCGTAGGTGCCGACTTTCTCGTAAGGGGTAACGACCATCGGCTTCTTTGGTAGCCGATCCGCAAGTGCTGGCAGCTTGCCGTCCTTGACGAGCTGCGCCAATGCCGGTGCCTCGCCACCTGTGTCGGCAGCGTTGACACGGCCGGCCAGAGACAGTGCTGCCATTCCCGCCATGCCGCCGAGGACGGCGCGTCTGCTGACGCCGCGGGACAATATTTCATCGCGCATCGAATCCCTCCCATTTTGACCTCGGCCGGGCTTTGCCTCAGCCGATGCGACAAGCTCCCAACCCATCGCCATGCACCCCTCTGGCGCAGCGTCGAGACCATATGCTGTTCTCAGATAATTACAAGAGTTGACAGATTTTTACAGATTTAGTAGCTCTGTCGCGCAGGAAATGCGCTATGGCTGTCGCTGGTCGGCATTCACGAAGGACGATGATGAAACTCTCTGTCGCCAACGATTCCGGTGCGGGCGCGACGCGCTTCGGCGACATCATCTATGAGCGGATCGTCGCCATGATTGCCGAGGGAAAATTCCCGGTGAACGAACGACTGCCGGCTGAAGCCAAGCTAGCGGAAATGTTTGGCGCATCACGGCCCGTGGTACGCGATGCGCTGGAGCGGCTTCGCGCCGATGGTTTGATCGTCTCGCGCAAGGGATCGGGCTCTTATGTCAGGCAGAGGCCGGATTCCTCGGTCTTGAAAATGGTGCCCGTCGGATCGCTTGCCGATGTCCAACGATTCTTCGAGTTTCGCGCCGGGCTCGAGGCCGAGGCAGCCGAACTTGCGGCCCGCAACTGGCAGCCCGCTGACAAGGAGCGGATTTCGGCTGCGCTGCTAAAGATCGAACAGTGTCTGGGCGAGGGCAGGCTCGGCGCCGAGGAAGACCAGGAGCTGCATGATGCGGTTGCGATCGCGACCGGCAATCAGTTTCATGTCTCGGCCCGCGAATTGTTCCGGCCACATTTCGCCATCGGCCATTCCGTGACGCGAAGTCTCAGCCTCAAGCGGACGCCGGAACAGATCCGCAGCGTCCAGGACGAGCATGCCGTGATCGTGGAGGCGATCTTTGCGCGTCAGGAGACTGAGGCGCACGATGCCATGAAGCGCCACATTCTGAACGCACGCGCCCGCATGTTCCAGGGCGTCTAGGGAGTTGGACCAAAGCGGGATAAGGCGGGCAGCTTTGCTGCTGCGGCCCCGACAGGTCAAGAAGGGTAAGGGTATGAAGATGAGCATTGAAACCATGCGGCAGGCACTGACCGGCGTGTCTGGCGTTCCGGTCACGGCCTATGACGCCAATGGCGAGGTAGAGCCGCGTGTGACCGCCAAGGTCTACCAGCGCGTTGCCGCTGCCGGCATTCATAATATCGTTGCAGCCGGCAATACCGGTGAATTCTATGCGCTGACGCCCGAGGAAATTCGCCATGTCCACGAGGCAGCAGTAGCAGGTGTCGACGGCAAAGCGCCTGTGACCGCGGCGATCGGCCGTTCTTTGCGCGAGGCGATCCGCATGGCTAAGGATGCCGCTTCGATCGGCGCCTCCGCCGTCATGTCCCACCAACCGGTAGATCCCTTCGCCGCACCCGCTTCGCAGATCGATTATTTTCGCGATCTGGCGGAGGCCTCGCCTCTGCCGCTCGTTGCCTATGTCCGCGCTGATGGCTTCAGCGTCGACGACATGGTTCTTCTGGCGGGCCACGGCAATATTGCCGGCATCAAGTTTGCGACAACGGACCTGATGCTGCTTTCGCGCGCGATCGCTGCCTCCGATCCGAAGGGGGCGCTGTTTGTCTGTGGCCTTGCAGAAAGCTGGGCGCCGGCATTTTCTGCCGCCGGAGCGCGGGGGTTCACGTCGGGCCTTGTCAACGTTGCTCCAAAGCTGTCGCTCGCCGTCCATGCTGCGCTGGAAAAGGGTGATTTTGCCGCGGCGCGTGCCATCGTCAACAAGCTCGAGCCCTTCGAGCGCATGCGCACCAAATACCGCAACGGAGCAAATGTCACCGTGGTCAAGGAAGCTGTCGTCTATTCCGGCCTAAATGTCGGCCCGGTCCGTGTGCCGGGGCTGCCGCGCCTTGACGAGAGGGATCGTGAAGAGTTGTTCGCCCTGCTTCTTGGCTGGACGGAATCAGGTGATTGCTTCTCCAGCTGAAAGGTGTGGCAGCGGGTAGAGCGGTCATGTTTTCCCGCCGCCATCGATGCTAGGCCACGTGCATTGTAAATTTCAGATAGGCAGCAAGGCTGACGACGGAAAGCGTCAGGACGGCCGCTTGATGGGGGAGATTCCTACTGATTGCGGCGAGCGGCAAGCCGAGCAGGATAATAATCCCTCCAAGCAATGGTCCTTTGTCCGCAACGGACAATGCCAGGGCTGTGAGGCTGACGGTGGCCGCGACCGTCGTCACCGACATCTGGTCCTGAGGACCGTGGCCTCGGTTCGTAAAGGTGAGCAAAAACCTGTTCCAGCTCAAACCGAAGGAAATGCTCAAGAATAGCGGTGCGAGAATAGGCAGCATGAACATCGTCTCTTCCGACAGGTCGGTTATGATGACGCAATTCATGTGCCAATTGGGTCGAGCGGTAATGTGGCTGGATATGTTCACCGTAGGCGCAAGCCGTCGCCCGTTTATGGGGCGATCTGCCACTCCGTTTGGCATATGAGCAGGATCAGCGCCGGAGAGCTGGGCAGGAAGAAGCGAGCGAAAGGGCTCCGCTCGCTTGCGGGCGAGAGGATCGATGGCCTCATCGATAGCGCGGTCCGATTTCCGTAACGATCACATCCATGGGAATGTCGTGAGCAAGCGGACGAATGGTTTCGATCCTTTGCGATTCAAAGCCGACGCCGATGATCAAGGGCTTGCTCTCGAGTGCCGCGAGAGTTCTGTCGAAAAATCCCCCTCCGTAACCGAGACGGTAGCAACCTCGATCGAAGCCGACCAGTGGCGCCAGGACGATCTCGGGCAGGGCTTCCTTGCCTTTTGCCGGCACCGGAATGTTCCAAACGCCACGTTCGAGCCGTTCTCCCATTTTCCATGACCGGAATATCAACGGCTTCGCCTTGGCAATGACCACGGGCAACAGGCAATCCGCGCCACGCGCCGCCAAGGTCGCCATCCATCCCCGTAAATCCGGTTCTCCCTGGAAGGGCCAAAACAGGCTGATTTGCTTGCCGTCGACATCGAAGACGAGCTGGTCTAGTGCGGCGACAATCGAACATGTGTGTTCTTCCCGTTGTGCAAGCGGCAACGTTTTCCTGTCGTCGATCAGCCTTTGCCGCTGTGTCTTCCGCCACGCGAAAATAGTCGACACCTCGTCGTCGCTGGGCGATAAGCCGCTGCAAGCGGGGTCGACTTCGTGCAGGAAACAGGCCGGCGACACATATTCGCGAGCCGTCTCGCCGTTCCGGTGTCGGTCTGATTTAGTCATTTGCTCTTCCAAGCTCCCGTTTCGTGGTTCGACATCGAAACATGCTTGAGCTGCGGCAATGGTTTTTATATAGCGAACGATAGGGCAACTTAATTCCTGAATCGAGATCTTTCCATTGGACATGTCATCGATCGAGATATTTCTCGCCGTCGCCGATCATCGCAGCGTGACCAAGGCGGCGAGAGCTGTTGGACGCGTGCCGTCGAATGTGACGACGCGGATACAGCAGTTGGAGGACTATCTGGGCGTCTTGCTCTTCAGCCGCGACGGCAAGAAGATGACGCTGACGAAGGAAGGCGAGACGTTTCGAGGCTATGCCGACCGTCTTGTTGCGCTTGCACTCGAAGCGCGCCAGGCAGTCAGACCTCTGCGTCCGTCGAGCATGCTGCGCGTCGGGACGATGGAAAGTACGGCGGCAAGTCGGCTGCCTGCAGCGCTGAGCCAGTTCAACCAGATGTGGCCGGACGTGTCGCTCCAGTTGACGCTTGGCGCCTCCCGGGATCTGACGCGAGACGTTCTCCACAATGTCTTGGACTGCGCCCTGATTGCCCGGCCGCCAGAGGCGATGCTGGATGCAGATGCAGGTTTTGAGGCCGACCTGAAACAACTTGATGCCGAAGCGGTGTTTGTCGAGGATCTCTTGCTGATCCTCCCATCCGGGCATCCATCGATCCAGACGGCTGCCGATTTGCGGGTCGGATCGATGGCAGCCCTAGAGCCCGGATGCACCTATCGCAGGATTGCCGAAGGCTGGGCGCGCAAGTCGATCGTCCTGCCAACGACCGAACTTGGCTCCTATCACGCGATCCTCGCAAGCGTGGCGGCCGGCAACGCGGCCGGTGTCATGCCAAAATCGGTCCTCGACCTCATGCACTGGCCGGCGACGTCAGCCACCTATCAACTTGCCGTCGTCGACACGATCCTTATCTCCCGCAAGAATGGCCGCCCGAGCGGGGTTAGTGCGTTTCACGAAGTTCTGAGCGCCACCAAAGGCAGAGGCCCGCCGCCCGCGCCGAACTAGCTGAAGCCGTGCCGTTCTCTATCGCATTCCCTCTTCTAAACTGGTTTCATCATGCAGCATCCAGAGCCCCACGGAGCACGGTCCAGCCGGTTTCGATTGTTTTTCCCGATCCTCGCTGGAGCAACGTTGCGCGAACGGCTGATTGCGTGTCTTGGCGCCCTGATCGGTATCGGCCTTACTGGCGTCATCAGCGGCTATCTTTTCGGACAGGGGCCGCATCTTCCGCTGATCGTCGCCCCGATGGGAGCCTCCGCAGTGCTGCTTTTCGCGGTTCCGGCAAGCCCGCTTGCCCAACCCTGGTCGATTATCGGCGGCAATACCATCTCTGCCATGATGGGTATCGTGGCTGCCTATTTTATCCGTGACCCGATCATCGCGATAGGGGTTGGCGTTTCGTTGGCGATCGGAGCCATGTCGCTGACGCGTTGCCTTCATCCGCCGGGCGGCGCAGCGGCCTTGACCGCCGTTCTCGGTGGCCCGGTCGTTGCCGGCTGGGGCTTCCTGTTTCCCTTTGTGCCGGTCGCCCTGAATTCATGCATACTTGTCGGTCTCGGATTGGCCTTTCACAAACTCTCCAGGCGCAATTATCCGCATGTCGCCGCGAAGCCGGTTGAGAACAGCCATCAGACGCGCGATCTGCCGTCGTCTTTGCGGGTCGGCTTTCGGGAAGAGGATGTCGATGCCGCCCTGGATGTGCTCGACGAGACTTTCGATATCGATCGAGCAGACCTCAGCCGCCTCTTGCGGCAGGTCGAGTTGCAGGCCGCCGTACGATCACATGGGGAGATAAGCTGCGCCGATATCATGTCGCGCGACGTCATCGCCATCGGCGAGGATGCAGATCCAGATCACGCCCGGCATTTGCTGTTGAAGCACAATATTCGCACGTTGCCGGTAAAGGATCGCGAAGGACGCCTGGTCGGAACGATCGGCTTGCGCGAGCTCTCGGAAGGCCTGAACCCTATCGCGCATTTGTTATCGAAACCGGCCGTGGCCGCCGTCGCCGATCCAGCCCTGTCGCTGCTGCCTGTCCTGACGGACGGGCGCACGCACGCGGTCATCGTCGTCGATGCCGACTGGCGCGTCCTTGGTTTAATATCGCAGACAGATCTTTTGAGCGCTATGGCACGATTGTTGTCGATCAAGGACGAGCGGGTATCGGCGGCGTCCGGGGTGAGCGCGAAAGCCTGAAGCAGCGCTCATTGCGGGAGGGCGCCACGGCTCTTCGACGGTGTCACGGCATACGAACGTCAGCACCTTTGGAAGGCTGAATTCAAACTGGCGGCATCGGCGCTCATGACGATCAGTTCGGCGCTGATTTCGGCAAGCAGCTCGGTGGTTTCTCGTCCCAGCTCGTTGAAGCCATGTTTTCGGTAAAAGGCCAGGGCCACTTCGCTGCTCGGAAGAACCCTTACCTCCACGGTTTTGGCCGGCCGGACTTCACTCAGGGCTCTGGCCAGCAGGCGAGAGCCCAATCCGCAGCGCTGATGATCGGGCAGAATATAGAGGCCCCAGAGATATGCTACACTGCCGCGTTCCATGATGATGGTGCTGCCCAGAATGCAATCGTCTGACGCAATGCAGAAGCCGCGCTCTCCTTTCTCCGGCAGCATGCTCGTGATCCCATTCTCGTCGAGGTCGGCCAGCATCCTGGTCAGGACATCGGCGCCGAGGCTCGGACCATAGGTCGCCGTCCATGTCGTCCGCCACAGCTGGATCAAACCCAGGCTATCCGCCTTCGTTATTTCGCGGATTTCAAACATCACGTATCCTCGGTTTCGTCTGCAAAGCATAGCCTCTGAATTTGGCAAGCCGAGATGAAATCGACAAACACAAAGCTCCTGTCTGCCCCGACTTCATCTGGGCCATGACGCCGCCGTTTTCAGTGTGCTGGCATCAAGGACAGATATCCTGATCGAGTTTAGGAAGGCCTCAGCCTAAAATGGTCAGGATTTGCTTTCGGAAATTCGAAATTCGGTACCGGTATCGCGGACGATGTGAAGATCTCGGATCATTTCGGCGGCATGTAAAAGACCGTGACGCCATTCCTCGTGAGGCACTTTCGCGGCTCCTGCCGCAACCTTTTGGATGTAAATCAGCGCGTCCTTGCCCGGCACAGGGACGATCCCCAATTCGCGTCGCAGTTGCCGGATTGTATCCATCGATCTATCCAGCATGTTGCTGACTTCGTTCGGTGACAGTTTCTCGGTGCTGTTTGCCGCTCGCACCAGGTCTGCAATAAAATCTGTCGTGGCGCTCACGGTAATCCTAAGAATCGCAGCGAAGTCCTCGCGTCAAGGTTGGCCCGCGGCCAAATGGAGTCAAGGCAAACTCTTTCACGCCTGCACGCGGGCCAAAGGCGCATCGTAAAGTGCTGCGGCGCGATCAAGGATGTTGACGTCGAAAGGCATATGACCGGTTGCGCGCAACACTCTCAAGCGGACTGCGGCTATCCAAGCCACGCGTGTACCGTCGCCATAACGCTTTCCTTCATCTCGGCGACCCAGCGTCGAACGGTTTCGACGCGATCCATGATCCATCTGAGCCAACCATAGGTCAGCAATTTCTCGCGGCCTGCATGGAAAAGGCGCTCAACCAAAAGGAAGCTCATCAGATAGGCGGCCGCGATGATGACCAGGCCGGAGATCACATGGCCCCTGGCGATGACAAACAGGGCATAGATCTTCAAGGGTTCGGCAATCGCGAGCGGCACGACGAAGAGGACGAGAATGACGGCTCGCGGCAATGAAGCGACAAAATCCCCGAAATGCTTGACGACGGAGAGCGAAGAGAACCAATTCACCAGCGGCCGATACACCGGTCGGGCGATCTCGCTGATGATGACGAGCACGGCTATGACGAGCCGCAGAGGCAGCAAGAGGAACTGCAGGAGAGATCCGGTTTGACGTTTGATGACCATCTTTGAATGCTTCACATTGCCGCTGGTTGGTTGGTCGTCGCGTGAATATGGTTGCGTTGCGAACCTGTGTCGAGCGGGATCGACCGTTCAAATATGGGTAGGCGTCGCGGATTTAGATCTGTGTGCTGCGCCATTTCATGACAGACATTCGTTTCGCCTCTCAAACCTCTGTCACGTCGGGGTGGGTTCCCTGTCGGGCAAACCGAGAGTTCGGGCGATTGCGGCCCAGGCAGCAAGACCAAGCCTTGCATCAGCCTCATCGCTGCCGCCATGCGCATGTAATGATGATCTTGGCGTGGTTTCTCCGGGAAGAAGAATGCGATGACCCGCATCTGGATCGAGGATCAGTTCGGTGTCCGTTCCGAATGCGCGCCGTCGATTGAAGATCTCGTGAGCGAACAGGTCCGATGGCCACAGGGCATCGGTTCCGCCGGCAATCAGGATCACTTGAGCTTCGATATTCTCCACTGGAATCGTTGCCGCCGGAACCGAAGAGCTGAATTGCTGCAGGCAGTGCATGAAGAGACCCCGATATGCAATCAGCCCTTGACGGTATTCCTTCAGCCAGGATGGGTCAGCAGGCACAAAGGGAAGCGGCATACCCCTCCAGGTCCATGACGAGCGCTCCGGCCAGGACACTCCGTCAAAGCCCGGTCCGATGTTGCCCCACACGACCGAGGATGGGCTGATGGCGAAAACGGCTTGTATGCGCTCGTCCAAAGTCGCAGTGAGCAGGGCGGCTTCCGCTCCTTTTGACGTTGCGATGATCGCGATACGTTTGCAGCCATGTCGTTGAAGTTCGTCCACGCCGTCGACAAACGTCTCCAGCGGTATTTCGCAGATGCCAGGAGTTTGATCCGCTCCGCCGAACCATCTCAGGGCCAGTGCGGTGACGCCCAGATCGGCGAAGAGAGAGGCTCTCTGGACATCGACGCGCCCACTCGATCCGCCGAGGACGACGAGGCCCCATTCGCTCTGCCGGGCCGGCGTCAGAAGCTCGCCGCTTACTCTCCCGGCGACTGCGATTCGTTCGTATGTCTGCATCGATCTCTCCGGGGTTAACGTCGGGTTCGGTGCTGGATATCCTCGACGCCACGGGGCGGAAGATTGTCAACGGAAAGATTTCTTCTGGCATCCGTGTCGTCGAGGATACCAACTCAATCGTTTTCCGTCATGCTTCTCCGGTCCATCGCGGCCATATTTGGATCACCTGTAACGATCATTTCGGCGACTTCGGCGACTTGCTAGCCACTCCCGCGAGCAGGATAGCTTTCACGGCTCTGTCGGAGTTGAAATATGATCGAAAATTGAGATCTGAAAATCGCCGTGCCGCATCGTTCCGTGATCGGTCTCTGTCATGATACCGTCATCTTACTCGAACTAAGTTCTCGGCTAATACGCCCCAGCATAAAGCCGATCACCCATAGATGTCTTTACGCACTTTTTATCAAGCGGTTAGGGAGGAACTTTGATGAACTTCCAAAGGCCATCGCTATTGGCGGCCAGGCAATCCATCCTGCCAAGTCTATGGGACCTGATAGCGCTGCTTTTGGTTGTTGGGGCCATTGTCCTGATTGCGTACGGCGAGCGGGTCACCACGTTGCCCCTGTCGACGCTCAGCGCCACCCCCATGTCGCTTGATCCGGCCAATCTGCCAATTTATGCCCTGCGCACCATGCTGCGCATGTTGCTTGCAATCATCGTGTCGCTGATATTCACCTTCATCTACGCCGCCATCGCCGCCAAAAGTCGTCGGGCAGAGATGGTGATGATCCCCATCCTCGACATACTTCAATCGGTGCCGATTCTCGGCTTTCTTACCTTCACCGTCACCTTCTTTCTCAATTTGTTCCCGGGCAGCGTGCTGGGTGCCGAACTCGCTTCTGTATTCGCCATCTTCACCAGCCAGGCCTGGAATATGACGTTCAGCATGTATCAGTCCATGCGCAGTCAGCCGAAGGACCTTGAAGAGGCGACCAAGAGCTTTCATCTGACCAATTGGCAGCGCTTCTGGCGTCTCGACGTTCCCTTCGCCATGCCGGGCCTTGTCTGGAACACGATGATGTCGATGTCCGGCGGCTGGTTTTTCGTGGTCGCGTCCGAGGCGATCACCGTCGGCGACACGACCATTACCTTGCCGGGAATAGGCTCCTATGTGGCGCTCGCAATAAAGCAGCAGGATATTACGGCCGTGCTTTATGCCGTCATCGCCATGCTGCTGGTCGTCATCCTCTATGACCAGCTCCTGTTCCGCCCGCTTGTGGCATGGGCCGACAAGTTCCGCTTTGAAACGACCTCGTCCGGCACCGAGCCGACCTCCTGGATGCTCGATCTGCTTCGGCGCGCACGCGCCATTCGCTTGCTCCTCGTGCCGTTCAAGTGGGTCATGCGTCTGGTCTGGGATCTCCGCATGCCGGCACTGCCGCGCCTCGGCTCCGGCAAGGCCAACCCGGAAGCCTCCCGCGTGATCGACTGGATCTGGATTGCGATCGTTATCGCCGGGGCAGCCTACGCGGCTTATTTGAGCGTTGAATATTTGCGAGCCAACATCGGCTGGGCGGATGTGGTCACTGCCGTCGTCGATGGCTTCATCACGCTGTTGCGCGTCATCGTCCTGATGGCGATTGCGACGATTATCTGGGTGCCGATCGGGGTATGGATCGGGTTGCGGCCCAAGCTTTCCGAAAAGGTTCAGCCATTGGCGCAGTTTTTGGCCGCATTCCCTGCCAATATCGCGTTTCCGGTCGTTGTCGTGCTGATCGTTCATTTCAACCTCAGCGCCGATATCTGGCTGAGCCCGCTGATGATTCTCGGCACGCAGTGGTACATTCTCTTCAACGTTATCGCGGGTGCGAGCGCCTTTCCGAGCGATCTCAAGGAGGCCGCCAGCAGCTTTCATATCAAAGGCTGGCGCTGGTGGTTCAAGGTGATCCTGCCGGGCATTCTCCCCTACTACATAACCGGTGCCATCACGGCGTCCGGCGGCTCGTGGAACGCTAGCATCGTTGCAGAGGTCGCGAGTTGGGGCGATACGCAGCTGACGACGCGCGGACTTGGCTCCTATATCGCGAACGCGACCACGGCAGGCGACTTCCCGCGTGTGGTGCTCGGCATTGCGGTGATGTGTATTTTCGTCACCCTATTCAATCGCTTGTTCTGGCGCCCCCTTTATGCCTTTGGCGAACGTCGTTTGCGTTTGGGTTAATCCGGATAATTTGATCAAGGGACTACCGTCATGCTCGACCAATCGAAGAAGACGACACTCATCGATATCCGGAATGTCAGCCGTTCGTTTCCGAAGGGCGGCGGCAAGAACGTCGTCGTGCTAGAAGACGTCGATCTGACGATTTCAGAAGGCGAGATCGTCGGGCTGCTGGGGCGCTCCGGGTCGGGAAAGTCCACATTGCTCCGGATCATTGCAGGCTTGATCGAGCCGTCCTCGGGCAGCGCGCAATGCCGTGGCGAGGCCATTCAGGGCCCGCCCGATGATGTGGCGATGGTGTTTCAGTCCTTTGCGCTCTTCCCCTGGCTGACCGTGCTTCAAAACGTCGAGTTCGGGCTCGAGGCGCAAAAGGTCGATCGAGGCGAGAGGCGCAAACGGGCGCTGGCCGCCATCGACTTGATCGGCCTTGATGGTTTTGAAAACGCCTTTCCGAAAGAGCTTTCCGGCGGTATGCGCCAGCGCGTCGGATTTGCACGCGCGCTCGTCGTTCACCCCGACTTGATGTTGATGGACGAACCGTTTTCCGCGCTGGATGTCCTCACCGCCGAAACGTTGCGCACGGACATGATCGATCTGTGGATCGAGGGGCGCCTGCCGATCAAGTCGGTGCTGATCGTGACCCATAATATCGAGGAGGCGGTGCTGATGTGCGATCGCATTCTCGTGTTTTCCGCCAACCCCGGTCGGGTCGCACAGGAATACAAGGTCAGCTTGCCGCATCCACGCAACAGGCTCGATCCCGCATTCCGGCAATTGGTCGAAACGATCTATGCCCGCATGACTCAGCGAGCCGAGCCACGGGCAACTTCGAAGGAAGGCATACCCGGCACCGGTGTCGGGATGATCCTCAACGCGATTTCCACCAACGTTCTGTCGGGCTTGATCGAGGCTCTTGCGGGCGAACCCTATAACGGCCGGGCGGATCTGCCTGTTGTGGCGAACGTGTTGCAGATGGAAGCCGACGAACTGTTTCATATCGGCGAAGCTTTGCAGTTGCTCAGGCTTGCTCAGTTGAGCGAAGGCGACATCGTCCTGACCGAGGAAGGCAAACGTTTCGCAAATCTCGAAACGGATGCGCGCAAGAAGCTTTTCGCCGAGCACCTTCTCGCCTATGTGCCGTTGATCGGGCTCATTCGCCGGGTGCTGGACGAGCGCTCGAGCCATACGGCGCCAGCGGCGAGGTTTCGAAATGAGTTGGAAGACTACATGTCCGAAGATTATGCCGATGAGACCTTGAATGCCGTCGTATCATGGGCACGCTATGCAGAGCTGTTTGCCTATGATGAACAGACGGAACTATTCAGCCTCGAGAACCCGCAATAAGGGAGCCACGCCGCGATGGGCGGGCTCGCCTTCCCGGTTCAAGACTTGGAAGGCGAGGGTTGAGCGGGCGCGGTTATCGGACGGCAGACCGTGGCATAGATCGGCGGAATGTTCCGGTTCGAAAGCTGGATCTCGTGGCCTGCCCCGTGAACACCGCAATAAGGTGGCAATTGAGCATCCTTTTCGTCAGACAGGTAGAGCATGCCCTTTGTCGCGACGTCGTCGGCCGTAACCCACGGTGAGAGCCGGAGATCGTTCTCTACGGCCACATCGGGTTTTTGCGGCAAGCCGAGCGAAACGAGACCTGCAAGCCACATCGATCCGCCTGTAATTTGCAAGGGCGTATCGACTTCGGCTTTCCAGATTGTATTTGCCTTATCCGCAAGCTCCTGCATCGGCCACGCCGTTTTTTTCGGTCTATGCGATTTTGACCAGACGACTTCGCCAATGAAGACAAGCGCGGCAAGGGAAACAAATACGACAGCGCCCGCCGCCAGGCGTCTGGTCATGGCGCCGTTCCAATCGCGTCCAATTTCGGCGATCAGCCAGAGCCCGACGGTGGTGAACATCGGCATTCCCCACATGCTGACGAGGCCTTTTCCGCTTACCAGTGCGCCAACGACCAGCATCCCCAGGGGTATGAAGGTAAATAGCCGCAGAAATAGCTTCGTCGCAGGGAGAGTGTTGCGGTCACGTTCGGCGCGAAGGCTCGAAAGGCCAACACAACTCAGGAGGATGAGCATCGGCAGGTGAGTGAGGATTTGAGTGAGCAGGAATATGAATGGCTCTTCGGAAAATCTGCGACCGGCGGTGCGATTCGAGACATATTTGAAGGTGAGGAAGTCGGTGTGAAACAACCAAAGGACATGAGGGAGGAAGATCAGTCCGGCGATCGCAACCGCAAGATAGGGCCTCGCCGTCCTGAATTGCGATCTGACATCAGCAAAGACGATACCGGCGACTGCCGTCGTGATCGCGATGACGCATACGGAATATTTGGCGTACATGCCCGCGCCGACGAGCACGCCAAGCATAACCCAGAGCGACGTCTTTGCCGGGCTCCTCATTATATTTGCAAAAACTAGAATAATTGCCGCCCAAAATGGCAGCTGCAGGACATTGTGATTAAACTGCGTAGTAAAATAGCTAAAATATAGCGATCCGGTCAGTAGCAGCGTGCCGGCCAATGCCTGCCACCGGCTCATGAAAATACAACCAGTAAGATAGACGAACAAATAAGTTAGGGATACAGCAATCTGTGAGAGCAGGAAAGGGCCTAAGAAGTAACCGGGTATCAGATAATGCATGATTTCGATCGACCAGGCAGGCCCGGGCGGGTGCTTGTAGGTGCCGATCAGCCAGTGGGGAGCCCAGGTCCAGCCCTCGACGACGTCGAGCGGCGGCGCGGAGCTGAATACCGTCGGGACGATTGTTAGAAGAACGATTTGAAAAGCAATGAAAAGCCACAGGACATTCGTGGGGCGTTGGAAAATGCTGCTGGAAGCCGTTGGCAAAAATCATTCCTTCAAGTTTAGAGCTGTCGCAATGCGCACGGCGAAATGCGGCAGAAAAATACTTTAATTCATCGTTTCTTCAAGCGTCCGTTATGGCCGGCATCTTGTGTCACATTTGCGATCAAATAGCAGCAGCGCCTACCATGAAACTCAGTTTTAATTCAGTGGAGTATGCCAAGGCTTAATCCAAAACCAGGTGAATTTATTTCGTCAATGCGAGTGGAAAGTGCCAGTATTATCTCTTGTCGCCCCTTTTCTGAACGAGCAGGCCTCGGCCGAAGCCTTCGGACAATTCACGAGGGCGCTAGCCCGTGACGTCAAAAGCCGTTTTGGCCTGGATCTGGAGGTTGTTCTCGTCGATGACGGCAGCACGGACGATAGCATCAGCCGATATCGAGAGTCGCTTGATGGCAATTGGCGGATTGTCGAGCTCAGCCGCAACTTCGGCAAGGAGATAGCGCTTTTCTCGGGCATTGAAGAAAGCAGGGGCGACTTTGTTCTGACCGTGGATGCCGATTTGCAGCATCCCTACGAGGTCTGCATCGAGCTTATCTCGACTTTGCTGGCTGACGATGATCTCGACGTCGTTTATTCCGTGCGACGCGACCGAATGCGCGAATCCTGGACAAAGGCGATTGGCAGCAAGCTTTTCTACCGGGTGATCAATGCCGGTCAGCGCTTCGACATGCCGGAGAACGCCGGCGATTTTCGTATCATGCGCCGACAGGTGGCGACGGCTCTTTTGAGCATCCGCGACAAGCGGCGCTTCAACAAGGGGCTTTATGCCTGGATGGGGTTCAAGCAAAAAGGCGTGCCCTATATTCCCGCCCCGCGGGCGGCAGGCGAGACCAAATGGTCAAAGCGTGGCCTGGCAGCCCTTTCACTCGAAGGCATCACCTCATTTTCGGCATTGCCACTGCGCTCGATATCGGTCGTCGGCGTGATCATCGGTGTCCTCGGTGTGTTTTACGGCGCCGAAATCATCGTTGAGGCTTTGTTGTTCGGCACCGATGTGCCGGGCTATCCGAGCCTAATGGCGTCGATTTCTGTACTGGGCGGCTTCAATCTTGCCCTTCTCGGTCTGCTCGGCGAATATATTTGGGTGACGATCGGCGAGGTAAAGGACCGGCCGCTTTATGTCGTGCGGCGGATACACCGGTCGGACGATGTAGCGTGATGGCGCCCCAGATCACCGTTATTGCCGACGACTACGGCATTTCGCCTAGCGTCAGCGCCGCCATCAGGGAATTAATCCGTTGTGACAGGTTGACCGGTACCGGGTGCATGACGCTTTTCCCGGAATGGCCGGAGCAAGCGCAATTGCTTCGCGAGCTCGGTCCGGCGCCCGGGATCAACATAGGTTTGCACCTTACGCTGACGGATTTTGCTCCGCTATCCCGCCCAAGCACGGACGGGAATTTGCCACCGCTTCCGCGCCTGCTTTCCGCAAGCCTCCAGCGCAAGCTCGATCAGACGATGATCGACGCGGAGCTCGATGCTCAGCTTGAGCGCTTCGTCGACGGCATGGGACGGCTTCCCGATTTCATCGACGGGCATCAGCATGTGCATTTCCTGCCTGTCGTACGCCGTTGGCTGGAGACGCGGCTGCATAGGCTCGAGCATGCGGGGCGCCTGCCGTGGTTGCGTGGAGCCCCCTCGATACGCTTTGCCACGGATGCCAGGATCAAGGCGAAGATCGCCTTCGTTGCGTTGATCGCGGCAGGGTTCAATCGGCGCATGGCGGCAGCGGGCTTTCCTATTCGCGGTCCTTTGGCGGGATTTTACAATTGGCAGCGCCCGGGCGACTTCCACAAGATTGTCAATCAGCTGGAAAGCGGCATTCTGAAGAATGCGATTGTCATGTGTCATCCGGGCTTGATTGATGAAACTCTTGTCGGCCGCGATCAAATGGTTCAGGCGCGATTGGTGGAATTCGAAGCCTTGAGAGGCGATATTTCGCTTCGCGCCTGAACGCAAACTGCGGGGTTCGGCGATCTCCACGCATCTATGCCGATGCGAATTGCTAGATGCCCGATCCGTCGAGCTGCTGGGCATCCTCGCCTTCCCAGGGAGATGGCATCGAGGTGCGATTGAGATTGGCTGAGGGCATCGGCATCCAACACTTCAATTCCGGCTCGGCATATTCGACAATGCGGCCGGGCGAGGAATCCGATGCGCGCCACCCTTCCGCGCCGAACTGATCGCCATTCGACCAATATGCGAGGTCAACTTCTGCCGGTCCCTGCTCGGAGGGGCGGATGGTGATGAGTATCCGGCTGCCGTCTTTCGGTGCGCTCGCCATATGGCGCCAGCGGTCTGGCTCGTCCATCGCTTTTCCTCCTGCCTGCTGCGATTGTCAGTGTCGCCTTGTCGGCGAAAGCGGTCAACTCAAACTTTGCACGCCCAATGGGTGAGCCGGATGCGGCAAGGCTGGTCGCTTGGCGCCTTGCTGGATGGGGCCCAACGCGATCCTCGATGCGTGCGGTCACTCTTTCATCGCAGCAATAATTCCGCGGGCAATGCCTGAGCGTGTCGTCCGCAAAGGCGAACTGCAGCGTCTGCGTCGCCCTTTTGCGGCAGACGCTGCAGATAGCTTTCAGTAGTACGCCGAAAACGGCTGCTCGGTCATTGAAGGTGACCAAGCAAGGAGATCGCCGCAGGATTTGTCGACGCTGCGATTGGCAAGCCTGTCAAATCACCCGAACCAGGTGGGCGAGATGAACTACTTGATGGAAAAGTCGACGGTCTCCATCACTTTGCCGTCCACAGAAATGACCGCCTCGTATTTGCCGACGGGGAAACCGGCATTGGGTTTGCTAAGCGACGCGTCGACATGACTTTCCAGCGAGCCGATATCGAAGCTGGCTTCGTCGATCTTGTAATTCGGCGGAGCCACGCCATTGGTATCGACGGCGACCCAGGTGACGGTAATTTTCGAGCCGGAGTCAACGTCATCTGAAACATCCGCGGAAAGATAGATCGCAGCGCTATCCGCAGGAAGCGTCGTCTGCGTGGTATCGGCACCCTTGGTGTTCGAGATGATGATGTTGTCGAATCCCGACGCCCAGGCTGCTGAAGTCGAGGCGAGGGCTGCGGTAAAAACAATCGCTGGTAAGGCCTTCAAGATTCTTTTCATTTTAAACTCTCCCAATTAGCGGAATCACTCCGGGCAGATTCTAGGAATCCATCGCCAGTTGATAATCCGCTGCAAAAAGCATGTCAGAATAATTATTTATAGAACCAAAAATAGTCATGGAATCTAGCGAGAGTTACTTTTGCTGGGAGCCACGGAGCCCCAACGGAATAGTTTTATTCTACTGTAAGCTTTGTATCCTCGCTATCTTCAACCCCGCTATTCATACTGCCGGGATGGCGACCGCCCTTCCATCATGTTGGCCCAACTGTGATCAGCTACATCGTGCGCGATATGACCCGAAAGGGGGCAGGACAGGCTTGCGGCGACGAGGGAGGTGTGGACACGATCTCAAACATTCTCCTTTCGGGGCTGTATTCCACACTGAGATAGGAATTGCCGTGAAGAGAGATGCTCTGTTCAAGTCCGGTGAGCGTTCCTTGAAAGTCGTTGGGAAAGGCAAACACGACAGGTTTTCCATGTGTGCCAATCTTTGGTTTGCCATTGTCGAGAATGCGGATACCGGCGCATATAGCCTCCGCCTTTGCAAAGCCGGTCTGGAACTATTCCATTTTTGTTATGCCTTCCGGCCTGGCGGCAGAGTAATGTCGCACATCTTTGTAAGGCATGAGCAATGGACCAGAAACGCCATAGAATTCGCGAGCTTGGCTTTGCGCCCGGCCACTTCGAACCCGGGCCGCTGAATGCGATCACCGATGTCGATGGTGTGCGCATCGGGCATGTCACATGCCATGAAGGCGAGCGGACGCGCACGGGCGCAACGGCGATCCTGCCGCATCGCGGCAATCTCTTTCAGGATAAGGTGCCCGCCGGATTCGCCGTCTTGAACGGCTTCGGAAAGTTTGCCGGTTCCACCCAGATCGCCGAACTCGGCGAGATCGAAACGCCGATCGTCCTGACAAACACTCTAGCGGTCGGACGCGGCATCGAGGCCATCATCCGCCACACGCTCGCTGAGCATGGCAATGAGAAGGTGGTGTCGATCAACGCGGTGGTCGGAGAGACCAATGATTCCCGTCTCAACGATATTCGCGCCGCTCGCCCGAGCATCGATGAAATTTCGCAAGCGATCGACGGCGCAACGTCAGGGACGGTCGAGGAGGGCGCCGTCGGCGCCGGGACCGGAACGGTCGCCTTCGGCCTGAAGGGCGGTATCGGCACCAGCTCGCGTCTTGTCCCTATCGGCGACGAAACCTATCGGCTCGGCGTGCTTGTGCAATCGAATTACGGTGGTCATCTCATCATTGCCGGTCGCGATTATGCAACGCTCGCCGAGCACGACAAGGACGGTTCCATCGTCATCGTGCTTGCGACCGATGCTCCGCTTTGCTCGCGCAATCTCGAAAGACTGGCGCATCGCTGTTTTGGCGGCCTTGCGCGCACCGGCGCGGCGCTGAGCAACGGTTCGGGCGATTATTCACTGGCCTTTTCGACAGCTGAGGCCGTGCGTCGTACCCCTGAGCGCCGCAAGGGCGTGAGCGCGGTTCCATCATTAAGCAACGACGTCGTATCGCCGCTCTTCGAAGCCGCAATCGAAGCCACCGAGGAGGCGATCCTCAATTCGCTCGCCATGGCGATCGAGACAACTGGGTTCAATGCCGCAACCGGCAAGAGCTCCACGGTCAAAGCCATCAGCCTTCCCCATTCCGTTCATCGCTGAACGTCATTCCGCCATCCCGCATTTTACGGAGTTTACATGTCTGCCCCGACGATCCGCACCGTTTATCTGAACGGCGCCTTTTTGCCTGAAAACGAGGCGCATCTTTCCATTTTCGACCGTGGCTTTCTGTTCGGCGACGGCATCTACGAAGTCACCGCCGTCCTGGACGGCAAGCTGATCGATAGCGCCCTGCATATGGCAAGGCTCGAGCGCAGCGTCGGCGAAATCGGCGGCCGCCTGCCGATCACGACCGACGAGATCGTCGAGATCGAAAAGCGCCTCGTAAGCGAAAACCAGCTTACCGAGGGCGTCGTCTATCTCCAGTACACGCGCGGCGCCGAGGACCGTAATTTCTTCTACGCCGAGGACCTGCCGCCGACATTGGTGATCTTCACGCAGGCGAAGACGCTGGAGCATGTCGTCGCCGTCGAAAAGGGCCTCAAGGTCAAGTCCATGCCGGATCAGCGCTGGGCGCGGCGCGATATCAAAAGTGTCTGCCTGCTGCCGCAGGTCATGGCCAAACGCGCCGCCAAGGCTGAGGGCTTCGATGAGGCATGGCTCGTCGAGAACGGCCTTGTGACGGAAGGCGCGTCCTCGACGGGCTACATCGTCACTCGCGATGGCCGCATCGTGACGCGCGCCAACAGCCAGGCGACCTTGCCGGGATGCACGCGGCTCGCCATTCTGGATCTGGCGCGCGAAGCGGGGCTGGCACTGGAGGAGCGACCATTCTCCGTCGACGAGGCAAAGGCTGCCGCCGAAGTCTGGCTGACGAGCGCTTCGAACTTCATCGTCTCCATTACGAATATCGATGGGGCAGCGGTTGGCGACGGTACGCCAGGGCCGATGTTCAAGCGTCTGCGCGCGCTTTATATGGAGAATGCGCGCCGCACGGCGGTCTGATCCGCTGCAATGAGTCCCGATCGTCAGGGCTTGTCCAGCATCGACCAGACGCGCTTGACGATCGGACGGCGGTTCTCACGGGAGCGATAGACGCGGATTTCCACGTCGATGTTCCATTCGCGATCGGCTGCGTAAACCAGCCGGCCGTCGGCGAGTTCCGCTTTGACGAGGCTTTCGGGGACCCAGGCAAGGCCGAATCCGGCGGCGACCATTCCTTTCAGGCCGACCGACATGCTGCCGACATGCACGCGATTTTCGGTCGGTAGACGTTCGCCGATAGTGCCCGCCACCAACTGCCCGAAGAAGGACGTCTTCTGGTAACTGACATGGCTGAAGCCGGGTTCGATGCGATGCAACGGCGTGCCGTCCGCGCCGGGCGCGCTGATGGGCAGGATCTTCTCCCGACCGAGCGTATGATGTTCGAATTGCGGGTCGAGCAACATCGGCACCTGCAGGTGCTGGTAGGTCAGAAGAAAATCGCATTCTCCATCGATCAGAGAGTTCAGATTTTCTTCCATGGTGCCGGAATCGGCCCGCAGATGCGACACGATCGGCCCGATGTGTGCGTTGAGCCGGCTCAGCCAGGTCGGAAAAAAGGTAAAGGACAGGGTGTGCAGCGCCGTGAGGGTCACCGTGCGCGCATCGGTGCCGTCCTCATGCTGGAGATTGCGACGCGCCTGATAAAGCGCTTGTAGCGTCTGTTCCGCCACCGGCACAAAGCGCTCGCCTGCCACAGTCAGACGTGAAGGGTAGGTGGCCCGGTCGATCAGGCTCGTCCCGACCCAGCCTTCCAGTTGCCGGATGCGGCGGCTGAAGGCCGATTGCGTCACATGGCGCTCGTCGGCCGCCTTCGAAAAGTTCAGCGTCCGTGCCAGCGCCAGAAAATCTTCAAGCCATTTGACTTCCACTCGAAGCTCCCAAGAGAAACCGGCCCTCTAAGCCGGCTTCTCCTTGACCCGAATGAGCTGGGAATGCAATCACCCGGCGCGGCGGTACTCGATCATTCTTGCCCGGGCCAGCACTAGTTCCAGCCGGTCTTCCTCCAGGAGATTGAGGCATACCCGCTTGGTCCATGGACCGTCGACCAGGGTGAATAGGAACCGTCCGTTGCCCAGCGCGCGCAAGGGCATGCGATGGCGTACCGGGCCTATACCCATGATAACGCTGCCGTTTTCGATCTCGAAACGGGCACCTTCAGGCGAGTTCCAGACGCCGGACAGGGAGGCCGGCGCTTCCTGCTCCCGGACCGGATGGAAGCGGCGCTGCGCGTGGCCGACTTCCCCGACGATATCTTCACCCTCCATCTTCAGCCGCATCGGCGATGAAGCAGAGCGCGAGGAAACCCAGGGACCGTCGTCTTCATAGACCGTTTCGTCGGCGTCGAGATACGTTACCGTGCTTCCCGCCACCTTGATCCACCACGGCCCGCTTTCCGTGGCATAAGTGCCGTCACGAAGAGCTGACGACGGACGCGGTAAGTCGTCCCCAGTTAATGCCGCCATGGATTCGAGGGCGATCTTGTAGCCGTTGGTATCCTCGCGATTGGATACAATCACGAAGCCGGTTTTCCTGGCGGGATCGAGCAGGAAATAGCTCTTGTAGCCAGGGTGGGAGCCGCCGTGTCCGATGAAGGTGCGATTGCCGAGCAGGCTCTGACGCAAACCGAGCCCATAGCCGCTCGTCCGGCCATCGGCAAGCTGCCGTGGCGCCGACAATCGCTCCAGGATGCCGTCGAGAGCTCCCTTGCCTTCGAGGAGGGCGATCAGCCACTTGGTGAGGCTTTCGCCGCTTCCGGTCATACTGCCGGAGGCGGAGATATGCAGGCCGGCGGCCGAAAGCTGCCAGCGCTCTCCATCTCGCCAATAACCCGGGACCAGACCGATGACAGGATCGTTCCAGACGTCAGGCGCGTCCAGTACCGCACCGGCCTGTGCGCCGCGCTCACGAACGTAGTCTCGGAAAAACACGCCCCGTCGTTCGAGCGCGGCTTCGACGAGACGATAGCCCGTATTGGAGTAAGAGATCTCGGTGCCGGCGTCATAGTTCAATCGCGTCTGGCGCACGAGGAAGTCGAGCAGCGGACCGGCCTTGGTCTCGGTGTAGACGGACAGCCCGAACAGCGACAGGCACTCGCGCGTATCGGGCAGGCCGCCGCTCATGTCGAGAGCGCGACCGACGGTGACGTCGCGAAGGGGCGCCTGCAGTTCGGGCAGATGCTGGCCCAGAGGATCATCGAGGCCGATCTTGTCGGAGTGTTCGAGCACGAGGGCGCAGAAGGCATGCTTCGTGACCGAGGCATAGCGCACGACGCTTGCGGCGGTGAAAGGCGCCAGTGTCGAGAGGCTTTCGACGCCGCCGGCTTCGGCAAAGCGGATGCCCTGCGCATCAAAACCGATGACGGCGCCGCCCGGCTCGTCATTGCTCCAATTTTGAGTGAATTGGGCAGCGCATTCCTGCGCCGCCTTCCAGTGTGCCGTTTCGGACATGCGTGCCTCGCAAATGCAGATTAAACCGGTTCCGCTTCCTCGAACTCGACGCTCAGCCGGCGCAGCTCCCGCGTGTGAGGGTGGCTGACATTGCCATGCCGCAAATCGTCAGCCGTAAGCTGTTCGACCATCTGGCCGTCGATCATCACGCCGACCCGCGTGCATAGATGGGCGATGACGCCGAGATTGTGGCTGACCATCACATAGGTAAGCTTCCTTTCCGCGCGCAGGTCGGAGAGCAGATTGAGGATCTCGGCCTGGACGGAGACATCGAGCGCGCTCGTCGGCTCATCGAGCAGCAGGATTTTCGGTTCTGCGATCAAGGCACGCGCGATGGCGACGCGCTGCCGCTGGCCGCCCGAGAGCTGGTGCGGATAGCGGAAGCGGGCGCTTTGGGGCAGGGCGACATCGGAGAGCGCTGACGCGATGCGCCGGTCGATGTCGCCCATGCGGTGAACGAGCGGCAGCTCGCTCAGGATACGGTCTATTGTCTGGCGCGGATGCAGTGAGCCATAAGGGTCTTGAAAGACCATCTGCACCTTGCGAAAGAAATCGGGCGTGCGATGCTGCGGTGCATCCTCTCCATTGAAGGCGATACGGCCGAGCCAGCTGGTGTTCAGGCCGGCCATGGCGCGCAACACGGTCGATTTGCCCGAGCCGCTTTCGCCGACGATGCCGAAACTGCCGCCTTCCTCCACCTGGAAGGAGACGCCCTTGACGACTTCGCGCTCGCCGAAGCGTATCCGCAGATTATCGATCTCTATCGTCATTTCAGCCACTCCGGGTCACGCTCGAGAATGGGCAGCCGTTCCTTCGGATGGGTCAGCGAAGGAATGCAGTTCAGCAGGCCGCGCGTATAGGGATGGGCGGCGGAAAGCAGCTCCGAAGCCTTGAGTTCCTCCATGACACGCCCGGAATACATGACAGCGACCCGGTCGCAGAAGTGCGAGACGAGCGGCAGATCATGGCTGATGAGCAATAGTCCCATCGAGCGCTCTGAGACGAGCTCTTCGATCAGCCGCAGGATTTCCGCCTGTACCGACGCGTCGAGAGCGCTTGTCGGCTCGTCCGCGATGAGCAATTCGGGGTCCGGCGCCAGCATCATCGCGATCATCACGCGCTGGCCCATGCCGCCGGAGACCTCATGCGGATAAGAGGCGGCAACGGCTTTCGGATTGCGGATCTTGACCTGTTCGAGCAGATTGGCGGCCGCGTCCGCAGCTTCCCGGCGGCTGCCGCCCTTATGTGTCCGCCATGCCTCGGCAACCTGATTGCCGATGGTCTTGACGGGGTTGAGCGAATATTTCGGATCCTGCAGGATGAAACCCGCCCGCTTGCCGCGGATGGTGCGCATCTGTCTTTCGCTGGCCGACAGGATATCGATGCCGTCGAATGCAAGCTTGTCCGCCTCGATGCGGGTCTGTTTTGGCAGCAATTTCATCAGCGCGCGCGCCGTCAGGCTCTTGCCGGAGCCGCTCTCGCCGACGATCCCGAGCTTCTCGGCACCAAGGCGAAGCGAGATGCCCTTGACGGCCGGTGCGAAGCCGGTGCGCGTCTTGAAGCCGATGCGCAGATTGTCGATCTCGACCAACATGGATCAGTCTCCCTTCGGATCGAGCACGTCGCGCAGCGCGTCGCCCAGGAAATTGAAGGCGAGCGAGACGAGGAAGATGGCGATACCGGGGATCGTCGCGACCCACCATTGCTCGAAGATGAAACGCTTGGCTGTTGCGATCATCGCACCCCATTCCGGCGAGGGCGGCTGTGCGCCCATGCCGAGGAAGCCGAGGCTTGCCGCGGTGATGATGATGGAGCTCATGTCGAGCGTGACGCGAACGATGAGGCTCGGCACGCAGAGCGGCGCGATATGGCGCATGATGATGCGCCAGGAGGACGCGCCCGTCAGGCGGTATGCGGCGATGAAATCGGCGCCGCGCACGGTGAGTGTTTCGGCGCGCGCCAGCCGGGCGTAAGGCGGCCAGGCGGTGAGCGCGATCGCAAGCACGGCACTTTCGACACCCGGTTTCAGCGCCGCCACGAAGGCAAGCGCCAGCACGAGCCGGGGAAAAGCAAGAAAGATGTCGGTGAGGCGCATCAGCGCGGTATCGACTATGCCGCCGAAATAGCCGGCGATGCAGCCGATGGCGAGGCCGATCGGCGCAACGAGAACCACGACGGCAATGACCATGCCGAGCGTGACGCGACCGCCATAAAGAAGACGGGAATAGATATCGCGGCCGAGTTCGTCCGTGCCGAGCCAATGGGCAGCGCTCGGTCGCGCGAGCCTGTTTGCCAAATCCTGGGCTGCGGGATCATGCGTGGCGAGCCACGGCGCGAAAACCGCAAGCAGGATGAATAGCACGATGATCGAAAGGCCGATCATGCCGAGGGCATTGCCCTTCAGGCCCAGCCAGATGCGATAGCGATCGCCCCAGGCTGCCTGGCGTCGGGATGTGGGGGACTCGTCGAGTGCCCAATTGCGAAAGGTTGCAAGCATCAGCGCACCCTTGGGTCGAGCAGACGATAGAAGAGATCGGCGATGAGGTTCAGCCCCACATAGATGATACCGATCAGGAGAGTTGTGCCGATGACGGGATTCATGTCGCCATTCATGAGCGATGCGGTCAGATACTGACCGATACCGGGCCAGGAAAAGACAGTTTCGGTCACGACGGCGCCTTCCAGCAATCCCGCATAGGTGAGTGCGAGCACAGTCACCAACTGCACCGCGACGGTCGGGAAGGCATGTCCCCAGATGACCCGGCTCAGCGACAGACCCTTGGCGCGCGCAGTTATGACAAATTCGCCTTTTAGCGCGTCGATCATGAAGGCGCGCGTCATGCGGGCGATGTAGGCCATACTGAAATAGGCAAGAATGCAGACCGGCTGTGCCATATGCGCGAGCGCATCCCAGAAGGCGTCGAGATCGCCGGCAAGGAGCGTGTCGACGGAAAGCAGTCCGGTAACCGGAGTGATCATTCCGTCATAAATGATGTCCTGCCGTCCCGGGCCGGGCGCGATCCCGAGTGCCGAATAGAAGACCAGCAGCGAGATGAGCGAGAGCATGAAAACCGGGATGGAATGGCCGGCAAGGCAGACGACGCGGATCGCCTGATCCGTAATCGTGCCTTTTTTCACGGCTGCCCAGACGCCGAGCGGAATGCCGATGATGGCGGCAAGGATAAGGGCAGCAGTCGCGAGCTCGAAGGTTGCCGGGAAGAAGCGGGCGATATCCTGCGATACCGGATTTTTCGTCAGCACCGACATGCCGAGATCGCCATGCACAAGCTGGTTCAGATAGTGCAGGAACTGCACGGGAAGGGGCTGATCGAGGCCCATTTCCGCGCGCACGCGTACGACCACCGCCTCGGGCGCATTGTCGCCGACGGCCGCAATGACCGGATCGACCGGCATGACGCGGCCGATGAGGAAGGTGACAATCGTCAGACCAAGCAGCGTCAGGACGACGCTGCTTAGAATGGCGGTGAAGGATTTGATCCGTCGGGTCAAGCCTTGCTGGTCTCCTGATAGGAATTGGCTTCCGAAAGAGCGCCGAGCTGGAAGCCGGACACACCCTTGCGGCAGGCCGCGGTCCTTACTGTCTGGAACATGAAGACAAAGGGGCTGTTCTGCATATGCTCGCGCTGCAGCTCTTCATAAAGGGCGATGCGCTTGGCCGGGTCCTTCTCGTCTCGAGCAGCTTCCGCCTTGGCGGCAAAATCGTCGTTCTTGTAGCGCGAACGCCACAGGAACGGCTTGCTCTTGGCGTCGTCGGAATTGTCCTTGTTGATGGTGAAGACTTCGCCGTTGGAGTTCGGATCGAAATAGTCCGTTCCCCATGCGGAAAGTGCCATCTCGTGCTGGCGGGCGCGCATCTTGGTCAGCACCTGCCGGTTCTCGGCGGACTGCAGCTTCACGCGAATACCGATTTCGGCGAGATTGGCCTGGATGGCCTGAGCGAGGTCCGGATAGGGCTGAGCGGCATAGTGGTCCATCGTCACGTCGAAACCATCCGCCAGTCCGGCTTCGGCCATTAGTGCCTTGGCCTTTGCGATATCCTTCTGGAACGGCGTGTCGCTGATTGCGGCCGGGAAACCTTCCGGCTCGAAGCTCTGGTGGATCTTGTGGGTCAGCGGTACGATATTTTCCTGCATGCCCTTGTAGTCGAGCGCCCACTTGACCGCCTGCCAGACCTGCGGCTTTGCGAGGTTGGCGACGCCTTGGTTGAGCGAGATCAGAACCAGCGAAGCGATGCTCTTGGTCACCAGCGTGAACTCGGCATCGTTCTGGATGGTGCGAAGCTGCTCGGAGGTCAGGTCGCGGGCGATATCGACATCGCCCTTCTTCAGCATCAGGAGCTGCGAGGCCGGATCGGTGACGTGGCGCAGGATGACGCGCTTCAGATTGCCCTTGTAGGGGCCGTGCGGGTTGAGGGTCAGCGATATGGCTTCGCTCGCCTTCCAGGACTGCAGCTGGAAGCTGCCGGAGCCGGCGCTGTTCTTCTGCAGCCAGGCATTGCCCATATCGCCATTCGTCTCGTTGGCGAGCACGACCTTCTTTTCGACGACGGCAGCGATGTTGGCCGAGAGGCAATAGAGCAGGAAGGCGATGGCGGTCGGCTTCTCGGTCGTCAGCATCAGCGTTTCGGCGTCGGTGGCGACGATGCGGCTTTCGACATTCTCCGGCGTGAAGCCGAACTGATTGATGATGAAGGCCGCGCCCTTGTTCATCTTGATCGCGCGATGCAGCGAGAAGGCGACGTCTTCTGCCGTGACCGGCGAGCCACTTGCGAAGGATGCCTTGGCAAGCTTGAAGGTAAAGACCTTGTCGTCGGCATCGGCCTGCCAGGATGCTGCCAGAACCGGATCGACCTTGGAGGGATCATCGGTGTTGGGGCGCACCAGCTTCTGGTACATGTTGCTGATCACTTCGCCGCCGACGGCTTCGAAGCTTTCATGCGGGTCGAGGCTCGTCATGTTGTCGAGCTGCTGGGCAACGACCAGCACGTCTTTCGGTGTCGCGGCAAATGCCGTCTGCGCAAGATCGAGGTAGGACAGGAAGGGCAGCGTGCCGCTGCCGATGAGAAACTGGCGTCTGGAAACCATGTGAAATCCCCTTTTTCACTCGTGCAACCAAGTCCTGTGCCAGGCAGCCAAGGCTTGGCACGGCTCTGCCGCTATCACATTTTCGCCGGGTTCTTTAACAGCGCCTCTTGCTAGCGCCTAATTCCGTTTTTCGCAGACCCTATGCGTGGTTTGCATTTGCCCAGCCCGCCAGGCTTGCCCGGGCGGACGTCAGCAGCAGTATTTGGCTTTGGACACAAGCGAAACTTCGGTAGTTCACGTGCTTGATGCGACAACCACGAGCCGCTTCGGCGCAGCCGCAGCGGCGTGGCTATCTGTCGTGATCGAAGCCCAATTCAAAGGGCTGTGAGGGTTTGCCGCTCAGTCGGCGATATCAAGCGCTCATCCGTCCAACCAGGCCGCAAGGCCATCCAGCGTCTGCAGCCCGTATTCGACGGCGCCGAAGCCGATGACGACGCGACGCCGCTCCGCACTCGGGTGGAGCTGGCGCAGGGTCAGCACCGTCTTGCCGTCGGACTGTTCATCGAACGTCACCGTGGTGCGGAAGCGGTCCGGATCGTTCGGATCGGGCGTGCCATGGTCCATCACGATTCGCTCGTTCGGTACGATCTCCAGAAAGCGCACAAGGTTCGGGAAGCGCCGCGCCTGGCCCTCGAACATGCCCACCATGTCGAACCGCCAGATCCCGCCCTCGCGGATATCGGCCTCGTGGCTTTCGATTTCAAGGCTGGTTGGACCATACCATTCGGCCAGCGCTCGAGGGTCCATCCAGGCGGCGAAAACCTTCTCTCTTGGGTGGTTGAGCAGCTTCACCAGCACGATTTCCCGATCGAGCGCCCAAGTGTCAAACTGACTTGCCATGACCTTCGTCGTCCTCTGCTGTTCTGTCCAGATACGCTTCCAGCCGATCCAGCCGTTCGGTCCAGCTTCGGCGCTCGGCTATCATCCAGTCCGCCGCCTCGTCGAACCGCGCCTGCACAAGCCGGCACCAGCGGCTGCGCCCGCGCTTCTCGCTGGCGATGAGCCCGCAATCCTCGAGCACCTTGAGATGCTGGGCAAAGGAGGGCAGCGCCATGTCGAAGGGTTCGGCCAGGACGCTGACCGGCACTTCGCCCCCAGCCAGCCGCGATATTACCGCGCGGCGGGTCGGGTCGCTGAGGGCATGGAAGGCGAGGTCGAGAGGGGTCGAATGGTACGGCATGTGAATTGGTAGAACGAGTTTGGATGCCAGTCAACAACAATTAGGTACTTGCCTTAGTGTTTGGTCCAATATAAAGGTAAATGCCTTAGTGTTTGGGTCTGTCTTAGGGCAGGCCTGCCTCATCCACTCGCAAGGAGAGCTCCAATGGCAGTTCGTGTCGATCTCATGATCTCGCTCGACGGTTTCGCAACAACGACGGATCAGACGCCCGAGGTCCCGTTCGGCGAGGACTGGCCGCGTCTGGTCGGCGCCTATACCGCAACGCGAACGTTCCGCGAGCGTGTATTCAAGGATAGCAGCGGGGCCGGAACCACCGGTGTCGATGACGATTATGCGAAAGACTATTTCACCAATGTCGGGGCCGAAATCATGGGTGCCGGCATGTTCGGGCTCCACAATTTTCCGGACGATCCGAACTGGCGTGGCTGGTGGGGCGAAGAGCCGCCGTTCCAGGTTCCGGTCTTCGTTCTCACCCATAGTGCTCGCCCCTCCCTGGAGATGGCCGGCGGCACCACGTTCCACTTCCTGGATGCCACTCCAGCCGATGTGCTGCGGAAGGCCGTCAGCGTGGCGAAGGGGAAAGATGTGCGCGTCGGCGGTGGCCCGACGGTTGTTCGCGACTTTCTGAGGGCAGGTCTGGTCGATCGCCTCCATGTTGCAATCACGCCGATCCTGCTTGGGCGAGGCATACGCCTGTGGGACGATCTGCGTGGTCTGGAGGCTGGCTACGCGGTCAAGTCAGAAACCGCGCCGAGCGGCACCATCCACCTTACGTTCCAGCGCTAGCCTGGTGCTTCGCGGCATCACGGACTATCCGTGATGCCAGCTTCTCAAGCCGCCGGCCTTGGGGGCTGACGCTCCTTCGTAAGGCAGTAACGCGATCGTAGGTGCGGCCGATCAATCCGGACTTACGACGTCGTCATCAATTGCCATATTCTGTCGGGTAATTGTTGCATCTCTGCCGCTTATGCGATGTTGTCGTTGAGCAATCGATTTTCACGGCGGAAAACAAGGTGGCATGAGTGTTTCACGGTTGGAAAGCGGCGGTTCGCGCAAGGTCAGCCTTTATGAAGAGCTTTACGGCCGGCTGAGAGCGGAAATCGCCGGAGGAGCCCTGCCTGAAGGGCTTGTGCTGACGGAGGCCGCCCTTGCCGATCTCTGTGGCAGCAGCCGGGCGCCGGCTCGCCAGGCATTGCAGTTGCTTCTCGAGGACGGGCTGATCGCCCGGTTCGACGGCCGCGGATTCATCGTTGGCAAGTCGGGGATATTGCCAAAGCGGGTCAGGCTCGCCGATTATCTCGGCAGCTTGCTAGAGGAAGGCGGCGACAGGCCGGTGTTTGCCTGGCAGGCACTCTATGAAGATGTCGAGCGCATCGTCGTCTACCGCTCCTTTTTCGGTCGCTATCGCATCAATGAAAACGAACTGGCGCGCCATTTCGGCGTGGGACGCGGCGTGGCGCGGGATGTACTGCTGAGGCTCGAAACGCTCGGCATCACGGAAAAGGATGACAATTTCCGCTGGTCCATCGTGCCGCTGGATGCGCAGCGTATCCGCGATCTCTATGAAGTGCGCGAGCAGATCGAGCCGGTGGCGCTATCCAGCGCTCTCGGCGGCATTTCCGTTGAACATGTCGATGTGATGCTCCTGCGCCTGTCGCAAGCGCTTGCGGATTACCCCGATGTCTCCGCCTCGACGATGTATGAGCTCGAGCTCGATCTTCATCAACGCAGCCTGCAAGCCTGCCCCAACAAGGAATTTCTAAGCATCCTGAAGCGCACGCACTGCATCCTGACGCTCAGCAAGCATGTTGTCGGCAGCCGCATCAAGATGCCGGAATATGAGCCTTTCCTTGCCGAACATATCGGCGTCTTCACGATGATGCGGAAACGCGATGAAGAGGGACTGCAAAAGGCGATGCGCGATCACATCCGCAATTCGCAGCCGAATGTGCAGGCGCGCGCCGCCTATATGCGCGACCATTATCAGCCGGACGAGTACAGCTTCATCACATAGTGTGAAACGGTATCAGGTAATCGCGCCGACCTGCCAGGGAACGAATTCGTTGTCGCCGTAATCGAAGGTCTCGCTCAACGTTTTCTTGCCGGAGGCGACGGCGATGATTTCCTCGAAGATGCGCTCGCCCGCTGCTTCGATCGTGTCGTCGCCGCTGACGATGTCGCCGCAGTTGATGTCCATATCCTCACGCATATGGTTGTACATCTCGGTGTTGGTGGCGATCTTCACGCAAGGTGCCGGCTTGAAACCGGAGACCGAGCCTCTGCCCGTCGTGAAGCAGATGACATTGCATCCGCCGGCGACCTGGCCGGTGACGGCAACGGGATCGTAGCCGGGCGTATCCATAAAGACGAAGCCGGGCTCGTCGACGATCTCCGAATACTCGTAGACGGCCTTCAGCGGCATGGAGCCGCCCTTGGCGACTGCGCCGAGCGACTTTTCGAGGATTGTCGTCAATCCGCCGAGCTTATTGCCATAGGACGGATTGTTGTTGAGTTCGGCGCCGTTGCGGCGAGTGTAGTCGCGCCACCAGTCGATTCTCGACAGCAGCTTTTCAGCAACTGCAGGGGTTACGGCGCGGCGCGTCAGCAAATGTTCGGCGCCATAGATCTCAGGGGTCTCAGCCAGAACCGACGTACCGCCATTGCGCACGAGAAGATCGGAGGCATAACCAAGCGCCGGATTGGCCGAGATTCCCGAATAACCATCGGACCCGCCGCATTCCAGCGCGAGCTTGATGCCGGAGAGCGGCTGGACGGTGCGTTTGGCTGAATTCACTTCAGGCAGCATGTCCTTGATCATTTCCGACGCGGCTGCGATCGTCTTGCGCGTGCCGCCGAGATCCTGGATCGTCATGGTGCGCAGCCGGTTTCCCTCCTCGAGCTTGTAGTGCTCCAGGATGGGCGCGATCTGATTGGTTTCACAACCGAGGCCGATCATCAGGATGCCGCCGAAGTTGGGATGCCGGGCATACCCCTGCAGAGTTCTCGCCAGATAGCGATAGCCTTCGGACTGCGTGTTGATCGCACAGCCACCGCCATGGGTGAGGGCCACTACGCCATCGACGTTATCGAAGCCGTCAAGACCCCCGGTGCGATTGAAATGCTCGGCAATATATTTGGAGACGGTCGCCGAACAGTTGACCGTGGTGATGATGCCGATGAAATTGCGCGTGCCGACGCCGCCGGCGCCGCGGTCGAAACCCATGAAGGTCCGACAGTCCTCTTGCGGCAGCATGCCCGCTTCTTCGATATCGACGCTGAACTGGTAGGGGTGATCGGATTCGATCACCGCCAGATTCTGCAGATGGACATGGCCACCCGCTGGAATGAACTGCGTCGCCACGCCAATCGGCTGGCCGAACTTCCGGATTTCCTGGCCAGCCTGGATGTCGCGAACTGCAACCTTGTGGCCGCGCGGAATCTGGTCCGCGGCGATCAAGCCGGGAAGGCCAGTAGGACTGCCGGCGCGGATCATCACGCGCGCAACCGCAACGTCGTCGATGGAGTTGAGGAGAATGACGGGGGAAACGTCGGACATGGAAAATTCCGTATGGTCGAATGATTGTCTATTGCTAGCAATAGACAATCATTCGAGGAAGGACGCGTCAAGCGCGATCGATGCCGCCAGGCAAGTTCTCTCTACTAGCCATGTTGCTGGTTCCGACCGATGCGGGCAAATCTGGCGCAAACGCATCTCGGCGATTCTCAAAATACACCGGCTCTGATTGCGCACCCAACGCTTCCGAAAAGCACTGGAACACGTGTCGCTCCTCACGGATTTCCACGCATCGCAGGTGTAAAGTTGACGTCAGTAATCGCCCTGCGGCGGGTGGAGCGCAAGCTGGAGGTCCCGCAAGCCGCGGCTACCGTCGCGATTGCCGGTGGCGGCGACGGCGGTGAAGATGCGCTCGGCGTCGTCGTACATTTTGAGATTGAGGTAGCAATAGCCGCGCAGCACCATGAGGTCGACGCGCTCCTGCTGCAGCTGCGCCCGCTGGTCAAGATAGAGAAGCGTCTCGCGATAGCGCTTGCCGTCAAAGGCCGAAAGTGCGCGATCGCTCAGTATGGCCACCTGAAGTTCGGCCGCGCGCTGGTGGTTCATCGGCGCCTTGGTGGCGGCCACCGCTGCGTTGTTGGCAAGGCCGGCGCGCAGATAGGCAAGGCTCTGGCCATAGGCCGCTTCTTCGCGCGATTTGGCGTCGGTATTGTTCAATGCAACGCCAAAGGCTTCCACCGCTTCCATCGGGCGGTTGAGGTTCATCAGGCACCAGCCGCGGGCAAGAGCATTGCCGGGCGTCAGCAGCTCGGCGTTGGCGGTGGTGTTGCATCCTGACGGCTGCCGTACGGAACGAATAACCGGACGGGCGCGTGGCGCCGGCTCGATATACTCCGGCGACGGACCACGGCGCACAGGCTCGATCGGCTGTGTGGGAGTTTGCGCGCTGACGTGGGTCTGCGTTGCCGGTGCGACCTGCGAAACCATCGGCGGCGCCACAGTCTGCGGCGTGCCTTGCTGCGGCATCGTCTGTACTGCCTGATTTGGCGATGGCAGCGGCTCCGATACGGGTGTGCGCGGCGCCGGTTCGCCGAGGACGGCGATCCGCTGTGAACGTCCGGCCCAGAGTCGTTGGACTTCGGCAACGCCTGCGCGGTCGTTCAGCTGATTGCGCGTAATGGCGAGACCATAGGCGGAGGGTTCGTCATCGGGCTTCCAGCGCAGCGCCGTCTCGAACCAGCGGGCAGCGGCCTGGGGCTGGTTCATCGATCGCGCAAACCACCCGAACTGCTGCGCGGTCGGCACATATTTCTGCTTTACGATCTCGCTGGCGATACGGCCGAGAACGTCTTCGCTGAGGCTGGCCGGCGGTTGCAGCGCCATCAGGTTGGCGGTCGCCGCAAGGTAGGTCGCCATCGCGTCCTTGGACTCGTTGCGCCATTTGTACATGATGTCTTCAGCTTCTTGCGGCTTGCGGTCGGCGATGAGCACTAGAGCCAGGCCCTGCGAGATCGTCGCCGAATCTTCCTTCTCATGCGCGGCCTTGAACCATTGCTCGGCATCGGCGTAATCACTGCGGCGCAGATAGTACCAGCCGAGGAGCGAATCGTCGGATGCAAGGCCTTCGCTGCGGGCGACGCGTTCGACCTGAGACAGATAATCCTGCGAGACCGTCAGCTTCGGGTCGTCATTGCCCTGAGCCACGAAACGGCGAGCCAGATCGGTCCTTATGCTGTCGAATTCACGTCCGCCATTGCCGTCGGGCTTTTCGAGCGCCAGAAGATCCTGCATCGGCTGATAGGGCAGCAGAGCCGCTGCTTTCTGGACGGTGGCCAGCCTTTCCTGCGGATTGGTGCAGGTCTTCAGAACGTATTTATAGGCGTCTTGCCCACGGGCGGCGCGATCGGTGCGGATGAAGGCTTCCGCCACGCGCCAGAGAACGTCGATGTCGCTGCAGGTCAGCAGGCTCGGCGTTCTCGCGCCGATGTCGATCACGGTCTGATACTGCTTCAGGTCGGAGGCGTTGACGAGCCGCGTGCGTGCCTCGGCGATATTCAGGCGTTCCAGCAGATCGGCCGGCGGCTGCCAGCCGGATTCGGCTGTCTGGCGATCGGCGATCGCCTTGCGCACCTCGGCATAGCGGCCTTCCGAGTAGAGTTGCCACATGGCTTCCAGCTGTTTGTCGCTATTTTGCGGAATGGCCAGAGGATCCGCCGGCGGCGTCCAATTCGGATAGAGCGTCTGCAGGCGCGAGATTTCCGCCTGGAGCCGTGCCTTGTCGCCACGGCTTGCGAAATAGCGCAATGCACTTTCATCCACCTGCGGCTGGCTATTGGCGGGCTGCGCCGCGGTTGCCGGCTGCGTCGAAGGTGGTTGTGCTGATTGCGGTTGTGCCTGCTGCGGAGCGGCCTGCGCTACCGAACCCGGCGCTGCCGCATTTGCTGGCGGCGTATCGGCCGCGTCGGCGAGGACTGACGACGGCGCGGTCGCCTGTATATTGTCGGAGAGTGCCTTGAGGTCGACCGGCTGTCCGGAACCGCCCAAACTGGTATCGGCGGCCAAGTTGATCTGCGGCTCGAGGCGTGCCGACTTTGCCAGCTTGATCTTGTCTTCCGGTGAATCGTTATCCTTCGTCGCAAGCGTGAACCCCGCCACGGCGACGGCCAGGAAAGCCATGATCAGGGTCGATTTTATAAACACTCCGGATGTTTCTCCGTGACGAAAGCCAGGCTCAACAGCTGCAAGGTGGCCGGATAGTAAAGCGATGGTGAGAACTGCCGAACCGAAGCAGGCAGTTTCGTTCCGCTCACCACACACGCCACAACATCGTTAACAATTCTATAACCTGGGTCGGGAAGCAGGTCCTTCGGCTTGCCCGAGGCGAGGTCAATCGTCGCCGGCTCATCGCCCTCGACGGTCATTACCTGCTGAAGGCGCATCAGCAGCGCCTTGTCGTTTATGCCGGCGCGGGCGAGATAAAGCGGGATTCTGACGGCATTATAGCCGAATTCAGCTTCAAAGCCGTCAGCCGGCACCGGCTTGGCTCGCAGGCTCACCCAATCGGCCGGAAGCTTGCGTGGTCCAAATTGTATCGAGCGCAACAAGGCAAGGCCGTCGTCGCTGAGTTTCTGCCAGCGTTCGGAGGGGACGAGAAGCGCCATGACGGGAATCGCCTCGAAGACCCAATAGGACGGATTGATGATAGGGCCATCCGTGCGACCCGGCGCCCTGTATCCGTCAACGCCTGGAATAAGCAGCGTCCGTCCGCCTGATGTGATGACAACGTGCGAAAGAATGGCCTTGGCCATGCTTGCGGCCGCCCGCAGATAGTCCTTGTTGTTCCAGGCCGACCCGGCAACTGCCAGCGCGTAGGCAATCAACAGATCGCCGTCGGAGGCATTATTCGTGTCTGCGACATGCGGGGTAACGGTCGGGTCCCATTTCCAGACGGCAAGACCATCGTCGCGCAACAGGAGTTCGGTGCGGGTAAAGTACCAGATCTGCTCGAAGTCGGCCGGATTGTTGGCGAGATAGGTAAGCAGCATACCATAGCCTTGTCCCTCGCTATGGCTGATGCCGCCATTGCCGTTATCGATGATGCGCCCGTTGGTATCGAGGAACTTCGCCTTGTAGGCGATCCAGGCCTGTGGATCGATCGCCGTGCGTTGGGCCGCCACCGGTTGCGCCGTCGCCAGAACGGCAGCGCTGCAGATCGCAAGAACAAGACGTCGGAGTTTCATTCGCGCCTGCCTATCCTGGAAAGAAGGCTCGCCGTGCTGACACCGAGCAGGAAGCAGCCGACCACGAACAAGAAGGCATAGGACAATATGTTGCTGGAAAGCCAGTTTGCCGCAATCAGCCGGTAGTTCGTCAGCGACCAGGGCTGGGAGACGACGAAGCTGAAGCGGCTGATGGGCACCGTATCGATTTTCCCCGTCTTGCCGGAATAGACCGTGATGCGGCCGCTGATCTGTGACCAGGTGTTTTGCGCTGTCATGGCCTCGACGCCAGCGCGCAGGTCCCCGGCACTGGGTGCGGTGACGACGGTCCAGGCCGCATCATTGGTCGGATTTGCCTCCTGAGCTATCAGGAAGGTGTTGGCATTCGACGGCGTAAACACCTGCTCCGAACTGGGAATGAAGCGAAGCGAACTCAGGGTGATATCGAAATTGCGGTGCATCCATTGCTGGAAGCCCTCCATCTGTCCCTGCAGCAACCCGCCACTGATGCGGGAGTTCCAATCGGCAATCGTTACCGAAGCCTCGGGCGCGCCGCCCTGGCCAGGGGCGGGAGGACGCCAGGCCACCTGACTTGAGGCGGAGATATTCATTTGCGTGAGAATCGTCGACGGTAACTGGGCGACAGAACCGATAAACAGCGCATTGCGCGTGCCAACTGTGCTCGGCGAGGCGGTCGGCTCCAGCGTGATCGGATGGCCGGCGACGAGTGCCATCTGACCGAGCAGCGTTGCCGTTGCCGACAGCGTGTCCACATCTGCGCGATCGATGAAGAGTGAGGTCGATTCGGTTTCGCGATTGTAGGGATAGCCGGTACCGGCAAGAGCGGCGAGATTGGGCCGTTGTGCAACCCTTGCGAAATCGGGGACGGTAAACTGGCTGGTGTTGAAGAGGGCAAAGCGAGGCGTCGTGCTCGATGTCGCGGCGGGAGCGCAGGCTGTATCCTCCTCCGCCAGCAGCATGGCTTCAAGCGTGATGGTGTTCAGCCCCGGCTTGAAATGGCGCATGGTGATGCGGATGGGCAATTGCCGGAAGATTCCGCCCCCGGTTGCCGTAATCGGCTTGGTCGTTGCGATGCTGCCATTGACGTAGATGTCGATATGGCTGCCGGGACGCACATCCTTGGCGTAGGCCGCGTCGAGCAGGATGGTGGCCTCGCCATAGGCATTTGCATAGAAGTCGGACGGGATTGCGACGTTGAAGCTGGTATGGAACCGTCGTCCGGAGAACTCCGTGGTCCGGACACCCAGCTGTTCAAAGGAAAGGCTGGTGCCCGAGTAGATCAGCGGTGCATCCGGCGCCGACCAACGCTGGGTTACGAGCAAATCGCGGCGGCTATCGGGATCGCGGTCGGTCGGTGAAACGACCATGTCGATCGCAGACGAGATTGCTTGCCAGGATGGGCCGCTGATCAGCAGAAGCTGCTGGCCGCTGCGCGGGTCCGTTGCAAAAGTCGCCAGGGCGCCATTTTGCGCGGAAGCCGGAACATTGAAGACGGGCTGCAGTTCCGCAGGCGTGCCGACGACGACGGTCATTTTGCCGGGACCTGACGCGGGCAGCGCATCCGTGCCGAACGAGAAGGTTTCGTTCGGCATTCCGCTGAGAAGCGCCAGTCCTTGCGCCAGACGCAGGACGGGTTTGGTCGTTCCCGGTTGGGCGAGCGCCGGCACGACCAGATTGAACTGCGTCTTGCCGCTGCTGTCGACGCCGATCGCGCGGATCGCATCGGTGGTCGAGAGTTTTTCCGCCTCGCGGCCGGCAAAGCTCAGATAAGTTCTTGCGGGATCGATATCCGACCAGAGTTCGTACGTCGATGGAATATCGCAGTCGACACGGTGCCGCTGCGACGCCTCGAAGGTCAGCAGATTGGCTCCGGGTTGCAGGAGACCGCGCGGGACGTCGAAGCTGATATCCGATTCGTTGTCCGAGGAACTGATCTGCTGCTGATGCACGGCGCGATCGTTCAGGAAGACGGTAAGCTGCGATGCCTCGGGTGCGACGACGACAGCATTCTGATAGGCAAAATTGAACTTTGCCGGCGCGGCCGCCTGTTCGGGCGTCAGATAGATCGACCAGGATCTGCGATCGGTTTCACCTTCCAAGCGCAATTTCGCGAAGGGAACGACGTAACGGCGGAAGCCGGGCGCTGCGGTTTCGGCGTCCGCCTGTTTTACTTTCGGTATCGCCTGAGGCGTCGTCTGAACGGGGGTGACAGGCGTTGCGGGCTGAGGCTGCGGCGCAGAGGTCTGCGGCGTGACTGCCGGCGGTGCAATGACCAGTGGCGGGTTAGCCTGAGGAGCCGCGTTCTGTGGCGCAACTGTCTGCGGAGGCGTGATCGCAGGCACGATCGCTTTGGGCGGCTCTGCGGTTTGCGGCACGACAATCTGGGGCACGGGCGGTGAGGAGCCTTGCGGACGCTCGCCGGACATGTCGAACGGCGTCTGCGCTTGCGCGGCAGCGGCGCCAAAAAGCAGCAGGATGGCGGGGAGCACGCGGTTCATCAGCTTTTCGCCTTCGCATCAGACCGTTGCTGTGAGCGATCCGAGCCTACCCCCCTGAAAAGGTAGATCAAACCGCGGCTGGTCTGGTAGAGCGACATGCTCAGGAACCAGAAAGTTCCGCGAATGATGCCGGGATTGCGCCTGCGTGCCTGCTGGAATTTCGTCCATTGATCGGAATTGGCGAAGACGAGGTCGGCAATCAGACGGTGGTCGGCTGCGCCCCTTGGAATATACTGACAGCCGATGGCCGTGAGATCCCCCATCTGCTCGACGTTGCGGACCACGACCGACAAGGTCACCATGTCGGCGCCGCTATAGGGCTGAAAGCGTATGATGCCTTCCGAGCCGATCTTGACCGGTTCCAGATCCTTGTTGAAGACGTTCAGTCTGGCGCCATGAACGGAGACATCCTCGATCGATGCGGAATTCCACCGTCCGTCGACCCCGAACTCGCTGCGGCGATCGACCCTGACGCGCCGCGAAGAGGCACGCTCGCCGCGTTCGGAGACGACGCCGAGCGCGCAACCGGAAAGGATGAGGTTGATGATGTTCCAGCCACCGACGACGAGCGTGACGTCGGCCTTATATGGCTCGGCATAGATACGGTAGATGGTGACTGCCAGCGCGATGATCTGCACGGCAAAGATGACGAAGAACGGGCGGCTGATCTCTGAAAGCCGGCTGACGGCGATCGACTCGTCCTTGGCCGTGACCTTAAAGGTCGGCTTGCGTGGATTGAGCATGACCGAGACGACGGCCGGTAGGAGATGCACCGTCTGGACATATTCATAGAGCTCGGAAATCCACGGCCAACGGAACGATCCGTAGAGATAGTTCTGCATCATCAGGTTCACGAGCATGTAGGCAAGCGTGTAGGCGAGGAACTCGCTGCCCGAAGCCGTGAAAATTTCGAGATCGAAGAAGAGATAGAAGAGCGGCGCAAACAGGAAGATGACGCGCGGAAACGGAAACAGCCAGAACAGCGTCGACGACATGTAGCAGAGCCGCTGCGGCAGCGTCAGGCCGCGCTTCAGCAGCGGGAAGCGGAAGCGCAGGATCTGCATCATGCCCTGCGCCCAGCGGCTGCGCTGGCCGATGAAGCTCGCAAAGGTCGCCGGCTGCAGGCCGGCAATCAGCGGCTTGTCGACATAGATGCTGTTCCAGCCGGCACCGTGAAGCGCGAGCGCGGTTTCGCAGTCTTCCGTGATGCTGATACCGCTGAAGCCGCTCTGCGATTGCAACGCCTTGCGGCTGAGGACCGCGGCCGAACCGCAGAAGAAGGCGGCGTTCCATTTGTCGAGGCCACGCTGGATGATGCCGTAGAACATTTCGTTCTCGCTCGGCATGCTGTCGAAGGTGCGCAGGTTGCGCTCCAGCGGATCGGGATTGATGAAGAAGTGCGGCGTCTGGACGAGAAAGAGCTTCGGGTCGTCCTCGAAGTAGCCGACGGTTTCGCGCAGGAAGTCACGCGCCGGCGCGTGGTCGGCATCGAAAACGGCGATCAGTTCGCCGCTCGAATGCTCCAGCCCATTGTTGAGGTTGCCGGCCTTGGCATGTTCGTTGCGCTCGCGCGTCAGATATTCAACGTCCAGATCGACACAAAGCCGCTTGAGTTCGTCATGACGAGCGATTGCGGCCTGCGATTCCAGGATCTTGGTCGAGTTGCGCTTTTGCGCGGTACCGCCGTCGTCGAGCAGCCAGACCTTGAGCTTGTCGGCGGGATAATCCATCGCCTTGGCGGAGGCAAGCGTATTGGCCAGAAGATTGGTATCTTCGTTGTAGGAGGGCACGAAGACGTCGACGGTCGGGAAATGCTTCGTCTCGGCGGCACGCGTCGTGCGCGAGGGCAGCGGAGTTGCGACGATGAAGAGGCTGAGCATCAGCATCGCGACGTTGTACATTTCGGCGAGGTAGAGCAGCAGACCGGGGATGAAGTTTTCCAGCTGGTTGACGGGCGGTATCGTATATGAGGTACGCCAGTAGACATAGCGCAGTACGATCGCTGTACCGAAGGCGAGCGCTACCAGCCGCCAGGTTCCCTGGCGCTTGAGGATCTTGATGACCGCCATCAGGGTGACGACCACGGTGCTGGCGATCAGCTGGGTTTGAAGGTTGACCGGCAGCGTGATCAGCACGATCCCGCAAAGCGCTATCACGGCCCATATCAAGATGCTGCGAGCTTTCTGCATCGGTGTCCCTTCAAAGGTATTGCCAGACGCCATCCTGGCGCCCCCAAGCGGCGCCGTTTGCTAGCGGCACGCCTGAGATATGCCAGTCGCTCCGTTACAGTCCGGTAAAGGCACGACAATATTGCTCGCAGTATTTACGCGCGGCTGCACGACCATCGAACTCGGGCCGTTTGCGCCATTCGTCTGCGATGGGTCATTCTGCCCGTCCGGCAGTGGCACACGCGGGCCGATCATCGGGGGCAGGGCAGGCGCTGCCTGAGGTGGCGGCTGCGTGATGATCGGACGGCGTATGATGGCGGGACGCGTCACAACAGGCCGGTTCTGATAACCGATGCTGATCGGCGCGGTGCGATAGGGCGCGGCGTCGGGATAGACGATCTCTCCGGGCTTGCCGAGAACGGCATCGGCGCCGCGTGGCGCGCCGAAAGGATTGAGCGCCGCGCCGGCAAAATGCCCGGCGATCGTATAGCCGTAGACCGTGCTCAACAGCTGGCGTTCCGTCGCGCGAGCATCGCAGAGCCGGATGCGTACTTGCACCATGCCGAAATTGCGCTGCTCCTGCGGTGGCGCAAAGCCGGCTTTCACCTGCTGCCAGGCATAAAGGCAGGTATCGCCGGCTCGGCTCTGGCCGGAGGCGTAGCCGAAAGGTCCGTAATTGTTTTGGACGAAGGTCGCGGAGCGGGCAAGCCGCACGCCGGGAACGGCCGCTGCCATTTCCCGCGCAATCGCCCGATCGTTGATCGTGTTGTACGGTCTGCTCCCGAGCCCCGGATTGGAACCTGTGATGCCGAGGAACTGGACCTTGAGGAAGTTCTGGCCGGAAACGGAAGAGGAGGTGGAGAGCGCAATCGTCTGCTCGACGTCCTTGGCATGCCTGCGCTCGACCACATTGACGATCGCCGGCCCGCCGGGTGGCGGAAAGGCCAGCGCCTTGTCGCTCGCTACCGTTTCCACGCCGATCGATTGACGAACCGGTCCGGTTGTCGTGCAACCAGCGCCGAGGCAGGCCAAACTTATCAACGCTATCGTTTTTGAAACATGCATCTTATGGGATCGCGTCAATCGTGTGTGTTCGCATTCATCGGCAAATTGCGCGATGCTCTTTGGAATCAAGCCCTTGTATTCACTTTAGCAAATAAAGGCGATTATGGTTAACCAAGGGTTAACTTTGGCCGATTGGCTGTCCGGAAATGGCAGGAAATACTTGGCCAACGCGCCGCGCCGCATCGATTGCACGACCGATGACACATAGCCGAAGAGCTTGCCGCAACTCCAGGCGGCAAGCCTATGAATTTTAGATCTATTTCATTCTACGAAAAGCGATCTGTACGGCCCTGTTCAGCGCGACCGGGAGGACCGACATGTGGTTTTCTCCGGGGTATTCCTCGAAGGTGATCGTTTCTGCTGATGACGCCAGTTTGGCCCATCTCCCGGCCATATCGCGGGCAAGCTCTATCGTGCGCGTTTCCCGCGCGCGCTCCTGTCGTTTCTGTTCTTCGGCAGTGCCCTTGTGGAAGGGCGCGAGCGTCTCGCCTTCATATTGACCGGCGGAAAGATGCAGCTCCACATCGAAAGGCGCCTTGTGTCTATCAAGGAATTCGCTTTCCATTGATAGGATTGCGGCGTCCTCCCAGTAGATCGCCGGACTTGCCGAAATCCAACGAGCAAAGGCGTCCGGTTTCCTGAACAGCGCATAGAGCGTGAATAGGCCGCCGAACGAGTGGCCGAAAAGCGACTGGCGCGAGCGGTCGATCGGCGCCTGCTGCGCTATCCAGGGCTTGAGCTCCGTTTCGATCAGCGTGAGGAAGCGCTCCGCGCCGCCGGTCAGTACATCCGGTGTGTCGGGGTAAAACGGCGGATAGGTCCGTCCGGGCGGCGGACTTAGATCCCAGGAGCGGCGAAGCGGGTCATAGGGTTCATCCGTCGGATATCCGATGGCGACGATCACGCCTTCCGCCACGTCTGTCCCGTTTGGATAGCTTGCCTGTACCTTCAGTGCATCGACGGCTGTTGCAAAACAGGCATTGCCATCGGTCAAATAGAGAACGGGCCACCCTTCAGGCGGGGCCGGCATGTCCGGGCGGTAGACAAAGATCCTGTGCGGCCGATCGGCACTATCGAACTTCAGATCTGCAAACGTGCAGCCGGCAAGCGTGACCGGCGTCGGCGCGGCGGCCGCATGATGTGACGGGATGTGGGACATGGCCTCTCCGGCTGACCGATGATGTGGGATGCCAGAGCGAAGGGCACCGCTTTTGAAGAAATATGACAAAATTTCTCATATTATGAAGAACATGATCTGACAAGCAGTCAAGACGCGCCGCTGAACCTAATTGTCAGTTGTGCCTCACGCCTCGCCGCTCGACCGGAAGGCCGTTCTGCAACAGCGGAATAGAAATCAGCGTAAAATATGACTCTTTTAATCATGTATTCTTGACGTCGAGTGCACCTGCGAACTAATTTGCGCCATCTTTTTCAGAAACGGGTAGGCGAAAAGGGCTGATGAAGCAAGGATCGTATAATTATATCAATAATTTGACACGTAGCCGAATCCGCATTGCAAGCAGTGCGACGGCACTTGCCACGGTGTTTGCCTTGAGCGGAAACGCCTATGCGCAGGATTCTTCGACCGACGCCAACGGTGGTAATGCGACGCAGCTTGCACCGATCATCGTCAGCGGCCAGTCAAGCTCGGAAGGTGACAATGCGACCATAACGGCGAAGCGGAGCCAGGGTGCCACCAAGATCAATACACCCTTGGTCGAGACCCCACGATCCGTTTCGGTGGTGACCAGGAAAGAGCTGGATGAGCGCGGCGCGCAGGATATCACCGAGGCGGTGCGTTATTCTGCCGGCGTCCAGACTGGCGCATATGGTTTCGACCCGCGCTTCGATCAGATCATCATCCGCGGCAATGACATCACGACCGATGGCAGCTATCTTGACGGGTTGCGGCTGCCCTACATGAACTATGCCATGTTCCGCACCGATCCCTACGCGCTTGAGCGGGTGGAGATCATCAAGGGGCCTGTATCGGTGCTTTACGGCGCAGGCTCTCCGGGCGGCATCGTCAACATGATATCAAAGCTGCCGACGGATGAGACCATCAGGGAGGTCGGCGCCCTCTATGGAACATCGGACCGCGCCCAGGCAATGTTCGACTTCGGTGGCCGGGTCAATCAGGACGATGACAGCATGCTGTATCGTATCGTCGGTCTGGCGCGAAAGGGCGACACCAATTTCGATATTGCCGACGACCGCTATCTCATCCAGCCGTCCTTCACCTGGAAACCCGATGAGGCGACCAAATTTACGGTCTATGGCTCGGCGCAATCGACGGAGACCGATGCGAATGTCGGTGCGATGATCGGCCCCGACGGCAACATCCTCGATTTCCGCGACAGCGATCCGGACTACGATTATCAAAGGACCAAGCAGCAGCAGGTCGGCTATCAATTCGAGCACGAGTTCGATGGCGGCTTTACCTTCCGCCAGAACCTTCGCTACTCCCATCTGGATCTGAAGGCGCGCTATCTCAGCACCTTGGACTGGGTGGGGGACGTCGCCCAACGCTACCCGACAGCGATCGGGGACTCGATGAATGTGTTCCAGATCGACAACCAGCTGGAAGCCAAGTTCGATACCGGCCCGGCCGCCCATACCATGCTGTTCGGCCTGGACTACACCCATGTAAACGACAGCTTCAAGCTGGGTATGGGATCGGTCGATCCCGCCTATGATTTCGATATCGACAACCCGACCTACGGGGTGTCCGGTCCGACGCCTGCCTATACCAGCGCGACCAACTCCAGCCTCCAGCAGATCGGCGCCTATGCCCTCGATCAGATCGAGCTCGACAAGTGGCGCTTTACGCTCGGCGGTCGCCAGACCTGGGTCAAGCAGTCGAGCGAGACGACATCGCTCTCCGACGGAACAGCGACGAGCGACAAGCTCGATAAAAGCGCATTTTCCGTCCAGACCGGCGTGCTTTATCTCTTCGACAACGGCATAGCGCCCTTCGCCAGCTATTCGACCTCCTTCAATCCGGTCACCCAGCGATCGGCATCGGGCAGTATCCTGGATCCGAAGAAGGGCGAACAATATGAACTTGGTGTAAAATACCAGCCGCCCGGCACTGATATTCTGCTGTCGGCCGTTGCCTATCATCTCGTCGAAAAGAACCAGCCTGTTCTGGTCGACCCTCTGACATCGGTCTATGCTTCACTTGGTGAAGTCACCAACAAGGGTATCGAGCTGGAAGCCAGGGCGAATATCACCGATGGCTGGGACGTGATTGCAGCCTATTCCTACAATCACTCCGAAATCACCCGGGGCGACAATGCTGGCAACGCACCTGCTGTTACACCGCAGAACATCGCCAGCCTGTGGACGAACTATACATTCCAGGAGGATTCGGCTGCGAACGGCCTGAGGGTCGGCGCCGGCATCCGTTATAGCGGCGAAAACTATACCAGCACGGACAACACCGCCAAGAATGCCGCAAGCACCTATCTGGACGCGGCGGTCTCTTACGATTTTGGTGCGATCGACAAGAAATACAAAGGTCTGACAGCATCCTTCGACGTCCGCAACATCGCCAACCGCCGCGACACGGTCTGCAACGCTGGCTATTGCTACCTTGGACAGGGCCGCAACATCACGGCGTCATTGAAGTATCGCTGGTAAGCTTTCTGCGGGCGCCGTCTTCCCTGCGGCGCCCGTTCTCGTCCCAAAGGTCGCCCATCGAGGGCCTCATTCCTCTTCCTTCGTGCTTTCCCATCGAGTTCCCGGCTCCGCCAAGACCGAGCACGCGTACACGAATCCGAATTTGCCTATGCGGAACTTGGAAGAACCCGCTCGCTTCATCCGATATCCGCCCGGTTCGCCTTGGCAAACAATTCCTGCAAAAGTGCGAAGCGGTTTTGCGTCCGGAATTGCTAGATAACAAAGAGATAGGGCATTTCCGCAACTCCGTTTAGAACGGAGGTGCTCTGGCTGCCGAAGCAATCGTCCGGCTCAAAGAGGAAAGCGCTTCCCCTGATTGATCCGCGGTTCCCAAGGAGTGCTTCGGACAATGAACTGCCGTGGCTCGCGGTCATGCGGTTCTGCGTCGTTTCATCAGCAATACAAGCAGCAGCGGGGCACCGACGAGGGCCGAAACCAGACCAGCGGGCATCTGGTAGGGAAAGGCAATCATTCTACCGAACCAATCCGCGAGCACCATGAGGCTGCCGCCTGCAAGCGCCGCGCCGGCAAGCTGCGGAGCCGCGCGCCGCAAGCCAAGTTCGCGCGCCAGATGCGGCCCCATCAGGCCGATGAAGCTCAAGGGACCGACGACGAGGGTGGCGGCAGTCGTCATCGCGGCAGCCAGGGCAAAGAGGCAGCCTCGGGCGTAATTGACGCGAATGCCGATTGCCTGGGCTGCCTGCGGGCCGAGCGGCAGCAGGTCGAGCCAACGATAGGCCAGAAACGCGAGTGCAAGGCCTATTGCCGCAGCGACGGTCGAAGAAACTGCCTTCGATGTATCAACAAGATAGGTTGATCCGCTCATCCATTGCATCACGATCATCGCGCGCGGGTCGCCGCTGGCGGCAAGTACGCTGATGAAAGCGTCCAGCATGGCGCCGAGCGCAATGCCGGTCAAAAGCACCCGCTCGGGCGCGAAACCGGAGCGGATGCCGAACAGGAAGATGGCGATGAGAACGGCGAAAGCGCCGAGACCTCCAAAGCCCAATTGAGCGGCCATGCCGGGGGCGGGTAGCAGAAAGAGCGCGGCGGTGACGCCAAGCGTGGCGCCTGCGGAGATGCCGAGAACCTCCGGGCTTGCCATCTCATTACCGCTGAGCCGTTGCAGGATCGCGCCGACGACGCCGAGCATTGCGCCGGCGGTAAAGGCGCCGGCGATGCGCGGCAGGCGGTAGGGCAGCACGTCGGACCATTGAAGATAGGCAAGCAAGCTCCAGGTCCCATCCGGTGCGCGCCCGAAGAAGGACGCCGCAGCCAGCAGCAGGACGAGCATAGGGATTGATGCAAACAAGAGGGATCGGGTTGAGCGAGGAGCGCGGATTGCGTTCGGTGATGGAGCTGGTGCGCTGCGTTGAACGGCCTTCAGACGCGGCAGCATCAGAAGCAGCAACGGAGCGCCGAGCAGTGCGGTAATGGCGCCCGTCGGCAGGAAGGTCGAAGAGGCTCCGGAAAGCAGCACAAGGGCCTCATCGGTCAATAGCAGCAATCCCGCGCCGATGAGGGGAGACCAGACTAGTTGGCTTTTCATGTGCCGGGCGCCAGCGAGCTGGGCGACGCGCGGTGCGATGAGGCCGATAAAGCCGATCACGCCGACGGCGCTGGTGACGATGGCGGCAAGCGCGATCGCAACGCAGACCGCGGCAATGCGGGTGCGTCTTACCGAAAGGCCCAGGCCGCTCGCGCCGCTGTCGCCGAGCTCCATCAGCGACAGCGGCCGGGCCATCAGCAAGGCGGCGACGGAGAGCATGGCGATTTTCGGGAGAAGGGAAAGCGGAATGGTCCAGCTTTGCTGTGCGAGCGATCCTGCCCCCCAGATAAACAGACCGGAGAGGTAACGATCGTTCATCAGGACGAGAATGGCGGCAAGCGCGCCGCTCCAGACGCCGACGATCAGGCCGGCAAGCACGAGAGCCAGAGGCGAAAAGCCGCGTCTTGCGCCGATCAGGAAGACGACCGCAGCGGCCGCGGCGCTGCCGAACAGGGCAACGGCATCGCGGCTGAGGCCCTGAAGTGCGGGGAAAGCCAGCATGACGGCGACGAGTGCGAGGTTGGCTCCCGCAGAGATGCCGAGCGTCGAGGGCGAGGCCAACGGATTGCGCAGCACCTGCTGCAACAGGCTTCCCGACAGCGACAGGGCGGCACCCGCCAGCAACGCGGTGGCAATTCGTGGCAGGGTCGAATAGAGCAGAAGCAGGCGCTGCGGATCGTAGCCCGCCTCCTGCTGGAACAGACGGGAAAAGTCCGGAGCCAGTTGGTGCCAGGCAAGTAGGCCGGCAAGCGCGAACAGCGTCAGAGCCACGGCCGGGGCGCCGAGGGCGTTGTTTGTTTCGATGCGGTTCATGCGAATTTTTCCAGATGATCGAGCAGGGTGCGCGCGAAGCGCTCTGCCTCCTGCACCATGCCGAACATCAAGGTGCCCGGCAGCACGGATACGCGTCCGGCCCTCACGAAAGGAAGGCTGGTCCACAATGGACTGTCCTGCAGAGTGTCGAGCACGTTGGGCGGTAGCAGAGGCTCGAATGCGATCAGGCGCAGGTTTTGATCGAGGGTTGCCAATTGCTCCAACCCGATCGTTTCGAAGCCCCAATAATCGCCGGTTCCGGTCCAGGCGTTTTTGAGGCCGATCCTGGTCATGACATTCTGGTAGAGGCCCGCCCCGCAGTAGATGCGGGCGTGGCGCGTATCGACGAAGTTGATGAGGGCCAATGGCGGCGGATCGAGCTTCTTTATCCGGCTCGCACAATCATCGAAGAATCGTTCCGACCGGGCAAGGAAATCCTCCGCCTGGGGGCGCCGGCCGATTGCGTCGGCGAGCAGCCGTGTGGCTGCAATGGAGCGCTGCAGCGCCTCGCCGCCCTCTGCATAGATCGTCAGCTCCATGACGGGCGAAATTGCTTCGAGCTGCGGTTTCAACGGGGCGAGATAAGGCGTTGTCAAGATCAGCGCCGGCTTGACGCTTGCCAGGACCTCGAGATTGATCTCGCTGGTGGTGCCGAGGTCGATGACGCCGGCCGGCATCTTCGGTTCGACGACCCAGGTGTTCCAATCGGCAAGAGAGGCGATGGCGGCGGGCGTGACGCCAAGCGCAAGCAGCGTCGATGCCAGGCCGTAATCGAGGGAAACGATCGGCCCGGATATGGTTTCGGCGGCCATTCCTACTCGTGGAACGGCAAGAAGCGCCGCCGCGGCAAGCAGCGTGCGGCGCGATAGCGTGAGGTTTTCAAGGCCGCGTTCAGATGACATAGGCAAGCGGCGTTCCATGCACGGGATGAGCGGTGACGCCCATATTGGTGCCGTAGATCATGTGGAGCGTCTCTGCCTTCATCAGGCTCGGCGAGGGACCCGCAGCAATGAGGCGGCCCTGCTTCAGCGCATGCAGATGGTCGCAGAAATGCGCGGCGACATTGATGTCGTGCAGGACGAGAATGACGCTCAGGTCCTTCGTCCGGCAAAGCTCCCGCACGAGCCCGAGGATTTCCATCTGATGGGCGATATCGAGCGCCGAGGTCGGCTCGTCGAGCAACAGGCAGCGGCTGTCCTGGGCGACCAGCATGGCGATCCAGACACGCTGGCGCTCGCCGCCTGACAGCGTGTCCACCATGCGGCCCGCCAGGGTATCGACATGGGTCAGCTTCATCGCGGTCTCCACCTTTTCCCGGTCGAGATCGGTAAAGCGGCCGAGTGCGCCGTGCCAGGGGTAGCGCCCGCAGGCAACGAGTTCCTCGACCGTCATTCCCGCGGCTGAGCTGGTGTCCTGCGGCAGGTAGGCGACTGCACGCGCAAAGGCGCGCATATCATAGGAACCGGCGGCAACCCCATCATAGAGGATGCGGCCGCCTGTCGGCTGAATCTGTCGGGCAAGCAACTTGATCAGCGTGGATTTGCCGGAGCCGTTATGACCGATCAGACCGGAAATCTCCCCCGCATTGAAGCTGATATCGAGAGGATGGAGGATGGTTTTGCCGTCGACCTCGAAACGCAGGCCCTCCGTTGCGAAGACCGTGGTGTGATGCTGGCCGTTTCGAATAGTCCTATCGTCTTTCATCATGGTTCCTGCTGAAGCATACGGCTTCCTGAGATGCTTGTTGCCGGTGGAGCGGCCGGGTTAGTTGATCGAGGTCAATGGCTTGACGAAGAAGAGACATGGATCGCTTTCCCGCCAGAGCGTCGGGAATGTTTCGGCGCGGATGAAGCCGTTTCTGTCGTAGAAGGCGCGCGTCTTTTCATATTGCGGTTCGTTCCTGCCGCGCGGCGCGAGCGTCTTTACCGTCAGGAGCTTGCAATCGGAAGATCGTGCAAATGCCTCGGCCGCGGACAGCAAGCTTTTGCCGATGCCGCTACGATGGTATCGGCGGCGGGTCGCAATGACCAGGATCTCCATCGCCGCCGGCGGATGCGCACGCAGCGCCACGAAGCCGGCAATGGTATCGGCCTCAACACAGGCGAACATGGGGAGGGTCTCGACGGCCTTCGCACAGGCCTCGATGACATCGCGATCGGTGAACCAATCCGACAGTTCGGACATGATGTCGCGACAGATCCTACCCTTTGCTTGGGTTATCTCGACGGCTTCCTGCATCTGTTCTTCCTCTTTCCGGCGATGGTCGCGCGGATGATGGCTGTTGCCCATCATCCCGCCCTTATCTCCCGTACCCGTGTCGATCGGTTCCGTCTGTGATCGCCGCGAGCAGCGCATTCACGGTCGCTTTCGAGTGAGATTGCGGCGAGGCAGCGCGAATGCGCCTCTCTCAAAAGGCCGCAAACCAGGGCGCAGGATACGCCCGCCTCCCTGGCGATGATTTTCTGGGGAACGTCGTCGAAATAATGCTCCTCGTAGAACTTTCGGGTTCTGGCGGGCATGGCTTCGACTGTGCAGCGAAATGCCTTGTAGGCCTCAGCCTCGTGAAGATGTTCCTCGGGGCTTCCGTAGGTCGAGGTGTTGCCGCCGATTTCCTCTTCGACGAATAGGCCGCGCTCATATTGCAGGCGGCGCATATAATCCGTCGCCAGATTGCGAACCATGCGCATCACATAGGGCGCTGGCGCCGCTATATCTTCCTTGAGCGGCTTGGAGACCAGCTGCAGGAGAACTTCCTGCACGACGTCCTCGGCCAGGCTCATGCAGCCTGTAATCCTGCGCGCGACGGAGAGGAGCTTCGGATAGGCGTGAAGTGCTGTTTGGAGTTGCTCATTGGAAGTCGACTGCGAATGGTTGGCAATCATGTCGGGCTCTCGCTGAAATCCAAAGTTGCATTTCGATGTGCCCCTCTTTTTGAAAGGGACCCTATAAAACATGATAATAATAGTCAAGATAGAAGAAGGGAAAAGTGAAGCAACTTCTAAATCACGGATTATCCACCTGATTTTATTTAAATTTCCCAGAGGATCTAGTAGAAAATCCCGTTTTTGTGATGCCGCCACAATGGCGTTGTCGCTGCCTTCGATGTCGCGACGGCCCATTGAAAATCCGCGCTTTCACCGCCGCCAATTCGGCCGGAGCGGATGAAGATCGGCTCACCTGAAAGCTGCCATGTGCCGCTAAAGGTTGCATTTCCAGGTGCCAGCATCACGCTTTGCGGGTCGGCTAGAAAACCTTGGCTAAGGCACTTCAGTGCAGCCTCTTTCTGAACCCAGCAGGCGAGAAAGACATCGTGGCGATGTCTCGTGTCAAATCGATGGACTTGGTTGAGCTCTTGTTCGGAAAGGATCATGGGCATGATCTCGCGGGTCTCTTCCTCCGAAAAGGCATCTATGCGTTCGATATCGATACCGATGCGGCCGCCGCGACAGATTGCGAGCGCCACGCGGTCTTTCGTATGCGAGAGATTGAAGTCGATATCGGGATAATCGCGTAGGTAAGGCCTGCCGGAGGGGGTAATTGCCAGAGAAAGTGCTTGCGGCGTACAGCCAAGCAGATTGGCGATGATGCTTCGACACAGGATACGCCCGGCAACGAAAAGACACCGTGCGTCGGCCGATCGAAAGGCCGACGCACGGTGTCTTTCCGCTTCGCTTAACAGCCGGTCCGGGAGATCAAATCCGTCGTGCAGGTACAGGCAATGAAGCTCGACCTGCGCGACGTCTTCCCCTGTTCGGAGAAAATCCACTCTATTCCGCCGCCTGTCCCAGGTGGGAGGCAAGTTCCGAGGACGGTGCGTGCGTTTCCCATTGTACGATGGGATCGAGTTGATCGAGATCGAAATGCTGGTGACCGAGCAGGGCGTTGGCAATCACAGCGCTGCGCCATGCGGCAAGGCTGAGCTGCGGTTCGGCAATGCCGTGGCTGTGGCGCCCGGCGTTGAGGACGAAAATGCGGTTCTCCCTCGGGCCGTCCCATGCGAGCGAGAAGTCGGTTTCCAGCACCGGCTCGCCGATGGAGCTGAGCTCGATACGGTTTTCGAGCGAATGCAGGAAGTCAGGAAGCACGAAGCGATAGCCGGTGGCAAGCACGATCATGTCGACGGTCAGCGTCTCGATGCTGTCGTCAAAACCGTTGCGCATCGTCAGCGTGATTTCCGGGCCATCCTGCTCGGCGGCAATGACGTTACGGAAGGGGCGAAGCGATATGCCGTGATCGGGAGCACCCCGCGCTTCAAGCTTGCGCTCGTAGAGCCGGCGATAGAGCTTCTTCAAGGTCGAGGCGGAAACGCCGTCGCTTGCCAGCACCTGCCGGCGCGTATGGGTGAGGCGCAGTTCTTCGGGCAGCCCGTGGAAGCGCTCCATATAGCTCGGTGTGAAGAGCTCGTTGGTAAATGGTGTGGCATCGAGCGGTTCGAAATTCGGCCTGCGGCTGATCCAATGGATGCTCGAAACGGTATCCAGATCCAGAAGCGCATCGACGATCTCGGCACCGCTTTGGCCGCCACCGATGACGGCAACGCGCGGAGCCTTGACGCCCACGAGCCGCTGCGTCGCCTCGCTGCTATGAAAGGTCATGGATTTCGGCAGTTGTTCGGCCCAGGCGGGCCGGGCCGGTATTTTGCCGACACCGACGGAAAGATTGCGGGCGCTGATCGCGCCGTCATCGCTGGCAATCGAGAAGAAGCCGTCATTGGCGTGGACCTCACGAACGCTGGCGCCGAAGCGAAGCGAAGTCAGTCCGCGGGCGACCCATCCGAGATAATCGGCAAATTCCTTGCGCGGTACTGCCTCATATTCCGCGTTCAGAAACTGATAAAAGCGTTTATGGGCAACAAGATAGGAGAGGAAACTCCAGGGGCTTGTCGGGTTGGTGGCCGTCACCAGATCCTTGAGGATCGATGTCTGCATTTCCGCGCCCGGCAGCATCATTCCCGGATGCCATGCGAAGGACGGGCGCCGTTCGAAGAAGCGCACCGAAAGTTGCGGTATGGAATCGAGTTGAGCAGCAAGGCTGAGGTTGAACGGTCCAATTCCGGCCCCGGCGAGGTCGAGCACGTGCGATGTCATGATGCAGCTCCAGAATGATGTCGAAGAGGGGGTTACTTGACGGTGCCGATGGACAGCGGTCCCGGCGCAAAGGCATGATCGAGCCGTCGGGCGAAGCGCTGGTGGAAGGGCGTCTTGCCGATGATCGTCAGATGGTTGGTGCCGGTGACGATCTCCGATGCCGTGGCGTTTGGCGAATAGCGCCGCCAATCGATGACGTTGAGGGCGCGTGTCAGGGAATCCTCGGCCGCAAAGGCGTGGATGCGGAAATCGGACTGCTCCAAGCGGTAGTTGCGGAAGATCATCGCATTGTCGATGAGAATCCAGAAGGTGTGTTCTTCCGAGCCGATATCCGGACCATCTGTCGGCAGTTTGACGTTGTGCTTGACGACATGGTGGAGGAACTGTTCGTAGACCTCCTCGTTCATGGCGGCAAAAAGCCTCTTCCAATCCTCGCGCATCGGTGTGGTTGCAAGCCAGCTCTGCACGGCGGCATGAGTGCGCTCCCGGATACCGTCCTCGAAGCGCGGCATGATGCCGACCGTGAATTCCTCGTCCATGTCGCAGACGTCGACCATGCCGATCATCCGCAGATCGATATCGTTGCCGAGCTGTCGGGCGGCCTCATAGGCGAGCAGCCCGCCCCACGACCAGCCGAGGAAGGCGCAAGGGCGGCCGTTGGCCTTTTTGCGGACGGCCTCGGCGTAACGAGCGGTGATATCTTCGACGCGGGTGCTCAGCGTCTTGGTCTCGGTCAGCGAATAGCAGATGAAGCCGGTCGCCGGCTGTTCCGGGCCGAGATAGTCGACGAGGCGCATATATTCGCGCGTGCTGACGAGAAGGCCAGGGAAGCAATAGAGCACCGGCCGGTCGCCGTTGCGTCGGAGATAGACGACGTCGACGCCCGCCTCGTCAGGAGTTCCGTCGATCGCCAGCGCGAGGTCGCGCACTGTCGGATGGTTGAACATGTCAGCGATCGACAGCGGCCATTCGGGATGGCGCATCTTCAGGCGCGAGACGATGCGCACGGCCATGAGCGACTGCCCGCCAATATCGAAGAAATTCTCCGTGACGCCGATATCGCCGATATCCAGTATGTCCTTCCAGACGTCGAGGATCGCCTTTTCCTTGTCGTTGGCGGGAGCCGCCATGTCGCGCTCGATGCGCGGTGCGGGCAGGGCGGCGCGATCGAGCTTGCTGTTCGGCCCCATCGGCAGCTTGTCGATCAGCATGATGGTCTGCGGCACCATGTAGTCGGGCAGCGCCGTCATGGCGGCGCGGCGCAACTCGGTCACGCTCAATATTGCGCCCTCGCGCGGCACCACATAGGCGACGAGAGAGCTACGGCCGCCGTCATTGTGCAGTAGGATGACGGCTTCCGCGACCCGCTGATCCGAGCGCAGCACGGCTTCGATCTCGCCGGGCTCGATGCGGAAGCCGCGCAACTTGATCTGGTGATCGACACGGCCGGCGAACTCGACGATGCCGTCTTCCCGCCAGCGGCCGAGATCGCCCGACTTGTAGAGCCTGCCGCCTTGCGAGAAGGGGTCGGGAATGAAGCGGTCCGCGGTCAACTCGGGCTGGCCGAGATAGCCGCGCGCAAGGCCGCTGCCGCCGATGTAGATTTCGCCGATCACGCCGACCGGAACGGGCGCAAGGTCGGCATCGAGCACATAGATGCGCCGATCGCCCACGCCGCGGCCGATCGGCGCGACCGTCCCCTCGAAGCGGGTTCCCGCCGGGATCTTCCAGATCATCGGCGTCATGATCGTTTCGGTCGGGCCGTAGCCGTTGATCAGCAACTGCGCCTTCAGGTTTTCGGTGATCATGTCGAACACCGCCTGTGACAAGGCCTCGCCGCCGAAGGAATAGAGCCGTAGCCGCGGTATTTCGCTATTTTCGCCGGCATATTCGGCAAGGCCGCGCACATAGCTGGTGGGCAGGCTGGCATTGTTGACGCCGTGGCGCTTCATCATTGCAAAAGCGTCTTCCGGTGTCGCGAGCTTGTCCTGTGTCAGCACCACGCCACCGCCTGCCATCAGCGGCACCATCCAGCGTTCATGACCGCCGTCGGACGTAAACGGAAGAACGGGGTATTCGCAGGATTCCTCGCTCATCTCGTAGATGCGCAAGGTCGCCTTGCAATGATGCGCCAAAGGTCCGTGCTCGACCGCAACACCCTTCGGCACGCCTGTCGAACCGGAGGTGTAGATCACATAGGCGAGCTGTTGCGGGGCAATCGACGTTGCCAGTGCGTCGACTCTCTCGGAGGATAGGTCGGTCTTATCGAGATCGAGGTAGGGCGTTGCGATATCGCCCGGCAGGTTGGCGATGTGTTTCGTCCGGGAGATGACGAGCGAGAGCCCCGGCGCCGTCAGGATGTGCCGATTGCGTGCTTCGGGGTGATCCGGTTCGACAGGCGTGAACGCGCCGCCCGCCTTCAGGACCGCCAGAATGGCGACGATCGCGTCGATCGATTTTTCGAGCGCGATGGCAACGCGTTTCTCCGGCCCTATGCCGAGCGCGATCAGATGATGCGCCAGCCGATTGGCGGCGAGTTCAAGCTCGCCATGGGTCACCGATTTCTCGCCCTGCGCCACGGCAAATGCATTCGGCCGCCGGCGCGCCTGCGCGGAAATGACCTCGTGGATCGGCGTGCCATCATCCGGTTCCGGCGCATCGGGATAGGGCGCGGAAAGCCTGTCCAGCTCTTCCGCGGAGACGAAGGGAATGTGCTTGATCTGCGTGCCAGGATCGGCGTCAAGCTGCGCAAGTGCGATGGCGAGATCGTCTGCGAAGCGGCCCACTTGCTTTCGATCATGCTTTTGCGGATCGAAGCCGATGCCGATGCGCAACTTGCCGGCAGTTGCCGGCGAAACGGTGACGACCAGATCGGCATCGCGACGTGCCGGTGGCTCGACCAAGCCTCGGACCGTCGCCCCGTTGGAAGTGGCTTCCGCAACGCGGAGGGATGGGCGCACATCGAGAAGCGTCTTGACGAGACCGGTCGTATCGAAGAGTTCGTCCCGTTTGATCAAAGCGTCTGCAAGGGCCTCGAAGGGCAGGGATTGGCGGGTGGCCGCCTCGATCTCCTCAAGGAAGGTCGCGCGGGCATCGCCAAGAGTCATCGCGCCATTGAGATCGGTCGTCAGGATCAGTACATCCTCGCTGCGGGCAGCAAGCTTCTGCCTTTGCGGCCGGGTGACCAGGCCGATCCTTTGCGTACTGTATCCGGAATGACGCCGCAGCGTGATCCCAAGCGCGGCAAGCATGTCGCGGGAGGTATCCGCAGCCGCCCCTACCGGCACTTCGATCACCTGTTCGAACCAGGCCTCGTCGACAATGCCCTTCGCCGCCGATGTCTGCGGCGGGAGCGATGCGATGTTCTCCTGAGCCGTCAGCCGTTGGAACCAGAAATCGACTAGCTCCGGTGTCGGATTGCGCGGAGAGCCGTTCGCAATCATCCACGATAAGGCGTCCGGCAGAGCCTCCTCCGCGATATCCGCCGCGTCATGACCGTCGATGTCGCGAAGGAAATCCGTCGCAAGCAGATCGAGCGTTACGGCATCGGCGAGGATCGCGTGAAGGGAGAACACGGCGCCGAACGCCTCTCCGTTTTGCGTTAGAATGATGAAGCGGGCCGGATTGCCATCGGCGAGATCGATCGCGCGGGCTCGTTCCGCCGAAGTGGCCCTCGCCAAAGCCTCGCTCAGATCGTCGCCAGCGACCAACTCTGTCTCAACGATCTCGACGAAGCGGTCGTTTTTCAGGATCTGCTGGACGGCGCCGCCTGCACGCGCTTCGAATTCCGAGGTGATGAGGGGATGCTGCTGCGAAAGCCTTGAGAGTGCCCTACGTGCTGCAGCAAGAGCGACGGAAGGAAAGGTGATGGCGAGTATTTGTCGCCCGTAGACGACTTCGTTACCCGTCTCCGACAAGAGCCAGATGCGTGACTGTGCTGGCGATAGCGAGCATTTGGCGATGTAATCCGAGTCGTTTGCTGCCGTGGCATTCCGATCATGGGCAGTCATTTCTTCGCCATTCTCCCTGAATGTACTGAAATACATATCTGATCAATCGAAATACAATAATGTACACACCTCAATATCCATTGAAGATATTAAGTTTAATCGATTGATTTCTCTGACTTTCTGGCGTCGATAAACTCAGATACTCCGAAAATTACGTCGACGTAGCTGCATGACGAACGGAGTTTTGAAAAATTCAGGCGATTTTCAAAAAATATTTTCCGGAAAATATTTTGAATTTTTGGTGATGTCGTTCGTCACTGCGGAATTAGCGTTGTGCTCGGCTTGCCGATTTCAGCCGGCGTGGTTCTGGACATGTGGAGATGAAATATGGACGCTTCTCTGGCGATCAGGGACGATAGGATGGTGAAGAAATCTTTTGATCTGCGCCTGCCGGCATCAGGTTTTGCGAGCGGCGCGCTCATCTGCGGCCAGCCGCTGACCGTCTCGGCTGGACCTGCGCCGCAAAGCTTCCGTGTCGAGCATCATGGGGCGCAGGTGGCATCCGGCTATCTGTCGGGTCCAGCCAATAATCTCCTGACATTCGATAGAATGTCCGTCGCAGTTCCGGCAATTTCCGGCGAGGATATCGTCAACGCTGTGTCGGAGGCCGTTCTGGCATGCAATCCACAATTGACCTGCTTCGAGATCGAGCTTGCGGACAATGATCTTGCAAGGCGGCTGCTTGAATGCGGCGCAATCGAGCGCAGCGGTGATCGCCTGATCGTGCGGCCTGAGTCCTTCTTCCAGCAGGCAAGAGCCTGGCTGGGAGCTACGCCAAATGCCTATCCGGAAGTCCCGGTGCTGACAAGCGGCGTCCTTCATCCGCAACGGCCGCCGAAGCCTGCCGGTCGCGTCTACAGCCGCTTCATTCCCTGGCTGAACACGCAGCTCGGCTTCCATGTCGCCGACGTCGACGCTGATCTCCCGCATTTCCATCGCTGGATGAACGATCAAAGGGTCGCCGCCATATGGGAGGACGCTGGCGATCTTTCCTACCATCGCGATTTCATCGCCGGCCGTCTTGCCGATCCGCGCACGCTGCCGCTGATCGGGACCTTCGGCGGTGTGCCCTTCGGTTACTTCGAGCTTTATTGGGCGAAGGAAGACCGGATCGGCCCGCATTACGATGCGGATGGCTATGATCGCGGCTGGCATGTGGCGATCGGTGAGGACGACTTCCGCGGAAAGGCCTTCGTCAGTGCCTGGTTGCCGTCCCTGATGCACTACATGTTTCTGGCTGATCCACGCACCCGCCGCATCGTCGGCGAGCCCATCCATCATCATGCCCAGCAGATCCGCAACCTCGATCGCTCCGGCTTTGCCAAGGTCAAGCACATTCAGTTTCCGCACAAAAAGGCGCTGCTGGTCATGCTCCTTCGCGAACGCTTCTTCATGGATCGGCTGCTGATGCCGGACCTCACGGGTCTTTCCATGGAGGATGGGCAGCCTGTTCTTGGTTCGCTGCCGCGAGCCGTGTGATGACGACGGTCGTGGATATGAACGATCCGCGCATCCCGCGGCTCGTTCTGGCTGTCGCGCTCCCGGCCGTGGCGGGATTGGCCGCCAGCGCCGGACATCATGCGATCAATGCGGTCTTTCTTGGCGCACTCGGGCCAGACGTGCTGGCCGGCATCAGTCTGGTCATGCCGCTGTTTCTGCTTGTCGCTGCGGCCGGCCAGGGGCTGGGTATCGGGCTTGCCACGCTGCTGGCGCGCCATCTCGGCGAACGAGATCTTAAAGCTGCGTCGTCGGTTGCGACGACAGCGCTTGCCGCGACGATGCCGCTTGGCATCCTCCTGTCGATCCTGATCTATCTCGGCCTGCCGGATTTTGTCGGGGCACTCGGCGCGAGCGACAGCCTCCTTGCTCCGGGGCTCGATTACGGCCGGCTGCTGGCATTCGGGGTGACGCTCGGCCTTCTGCAGGCGATCTGCGATTTCATCGCAATCGCTGAAGGCAATTCACGTTTCTCGATGATCGTGCTGATCGCGAGTTTTGCGCTGAATGCGGTTCTCGATCCCGTCTTCATCTTTCTTTTCAAGCTCGGCGCGTCCGGAGCGGCTTTGGCGACCATCGTTTCGTCGATTGCAGCCCTTGCATGCTATGCCGCTTACTTCCTGCGCCACTGGGGGGCCGTCAACGTGGCCCGCGGGGCGGTATGCTGGCAATTGCTTCGGCCGATCGCCCGGATCGGCATTCCCGCGGCGGCGACGAGCATCGTCACCGGGCTTGGCTTTCTGGTCCTGATGCGGCAGGCCGCGGTCCACGGCGGCGACGCGGGTGTTGCCGCAACGGCGATCGCCATTCGCTTGATGACATTGGGTCAGCTTCCGTTGTTCGGCTTTTGCCTTGGGGCGCAAAGCGTCGTCAGCCATGCCTTCGGCGCCGGCGATGCGGAGCGATTGAAGGCGGCCGTCCGGTTCATGCTGGCCGTGACAATACCCGTCGCGCTGCTCTATTCCATCCTGCTGTTTTTGGCCGCCGAGCCGATCGCGCGCCTGTTCACGGATAGCGCCGAGGTGGTCGACGAGGCAGTCGCGTGGCTGCGGGCACTCTTTCCGATCTTTCCGCTTGCCGCCTTTCAATCCGTGCTGCTCGTCATGCTGCAATCGCGGGGCAAAGCCGGGCTCTCCGCCCTCGTGGGGCTTGCGCCGCAGGGCTATTTGTTGATCCCGCTTCTGCTCTTGCTGCCGCTTTGGATGGGTTTTGCCGGCGTCTCCATTGCCGCCGCCAGCGCCGCCATCCTTGCCGCCATCCTCGGCGGCTTCGTCGGATGGCGCGAATGGCTCGCCATTTTGCCAACCGACGCGCCAGCCCGCCTTGCGGGCCAATCGACACTTCACCCCTGACCCAAGAGGAACGTCATGAACGAGACGCCGAGATTCGATGCCTACCGCCACGCCGTTCCGGATGCGCTGATGCCGCCACGCGACGATCCGTTCGATGCCGCCGTGCCGCCGATCTACCAGACGTCGCTCTTCCTGTTCGACAACTACAAGGAGCTTGAGGACGTCTTCGCCGGCCGTTCGAAAAAGCCGATCTACTCTCGCGGCGACAATCCGACCGTACGGCTTCTGGAACGCAGGATCGCCGAAATGGAGGGTGCGGAAGAGGCGCGCGCCTTTTCGAGCGGCATGGGTGCGATCGCCGCCGCGGTTCTCGCTTTCGTCGGACCGGGTGATCGTATCGTCACCGTGCGGCACGTCTACAGCGATGCCTTCCGCTTCTTCGAAAAGGTGCTGAAGCGCTTCGGTATCGTCGTCGATTACATCGACGGCACGGACACCGAGGCGATGCTTGCTGCCCTTCCCGGCGCCAAGCTCGCCTATCTCGAAAATCCGACCTCCATGGTTTTCGAGTTGCAGGATCTGACCGCAATCGCCGAAGCTGCCCGGCGTCACGGTGTCGTCACGATGGTCGATAATTCCTGGGCAACGCCGCTCTATCAGAAGCCTCTTTCCGTCGGCATCGATATCGTCATCCACGCGGCTTCGAAGTATCTCGGCGGCCAGAGCGACACCGTTGCCGGTCTGGTCACCGGCTCCAAGGCGCATATCGACCGGATCAATAGCGAAATCTATCCCTATACGGGTGCGAAGCTCGCACCTTTCGAGGCATGGCTGGTCCTGCGTAATCTGGAAACCCTGCCATTCCGCATGCGCCATCACCATGAAGCCGGGCTGGAGGTGGCGTCCTGGCTCAAGGCCCATGAAGATGTGACCAATGTCATGCATCCGGCACTTGGCGACCACGCCGGCAAGCGCACCTTCAGCGGTTTCGGCGGCCTGTTTTCCTTCGAGGTTTCAGACCGTATCGATATCGCCGATTTCGTCGACGCATTGCGTCTTATCCGCATTGGCGTGAGCTGGGGCGGCCCGGAGAGCCTTGTCGTGCCGGCAAAGGCAGCGCTCAGTATCTCGCCGGAGACCAACGTCTTCGCCCGTTTCGGCGTCAGCGACCGCACGATCAGGCTGAATGTCGGATTGCATTCGGCCAGGGATATCATTGCCGATATCGAGCAGGCGCTTGTGGCGTCGAAACGCTAGGTCAGTACCGATCGCTTGACAAAGCAACGCGGGCGGAGTGGTACTGCCGCTCCGCCCATACTATTTTTATTGTTGATCTATTCCCGCCCTGACCGATTGAGACAAGATGACCACCCCCTCCAATGAAACGCTGAGCGCGCTTGCCGCCGAATATGGAACGCCGCTCTGGATCTACGATGCCGCCTCGATCCGTCGCCGCATCGCGCAACTCGCAGCTTTCGATGTCATTCGCTATGCGCAAAAGGCCTGTTCGAACATTCATATACTGAGGGAAATGCGTGACGCAGGCGTGCGGGTCGACGCAGTCTCGCTTGGAGAGATCGATCGCGCGATGCGGGCGGGGTTTTCTGCCGGCGGCGCGCAAGGGGAGGCGGAGCTCGTGTTCACGGCCGATGTCTTCGACCGGCCGACGTTGGAACGCGTTATCGCCGACAAGGTCGAGGTGAACATCGGCTCCATCGATATGCTGCATCAGCTGGGAGAGCGTTCACCGGGCCATCGGGTGTGGCTGCGCATCAATCCCGGCTTCGGGCATGGCCACAGCAAGAAGACCAATACCGGCGGCGAGACCAGCAAGCACGGCATCTGGTTCGAGCAACTGCAGGAGGCCGTGGCGCTGACGCGGCAATATTCGCTGAAGCTCGTCGGACTGCACATGCACATAGGCTCCGGCGTCGATTATGGGCACCTGCAGCGCGTTTGCGGTGCGATGATCGGGTTTTGCCGTGAATTGAATGTCGATATCGAGGCCATCTCCGCCGGTGGCGGTCTTTCCGTTCCGTACCGGGAAGGCGAAGAGGAGATCGATCCCGCTCATTATTTTTCGCTCTGGGATAAGGCCCGGCGCGAAATCGAGGCGCATTTCGGCCACCCGATCCGGCTGGAAATCGAGCCAGGCCGCTTCCTGACGGCCGATTCCGGCGTGCTGCTTGCCGAAGTCAGGGCCGTCAAGATGATGGGTCGCAACCGCTTCGTGCTTGTCGATGCCGGTTTTAGCGATCTTGCCAGACCGGCCATGTATGGCAGCTATCACCATATTTCCGTGATCCCGGGCAAGACGCCTCGCACCGCCGCAGGGGCAATTTTGCCCACGGTTGTCGCCGGCCCGCTCTGCGAATCCGGCGATGTTTTCACGCAGACGGATAATGGCACGGTGGAGACGCGCGATCTGCCGGAGGCCCATGTCGGCGACTATCTCGTCTTCCATGGCGCCGGTGCCTACGGGGCGACGATGTCGTCGAACTATAACAGCCGCCTTTACGCGCCCGAGATCCTGATCGATGGCGAAGACCATCGCTTGATCCGCCGCCGCCAGACGTTGGATGAGCTGTTCATGCTGGAAGATCTCGAGCCGTAGCGATCTGATTTCGACGAAAGGGAAGGGTCTCTGCTTCGATGGAGCAGGGGGCTTTTCTGCAGTTGCGAAATGAATATAGTGGGCGCGACCGAGCAGTGAATGTCCGGTCGTCGTCACATCGTTACCGGCCGCAAGGCGCGAAAGTTCTGCACCGCTATGCTGGCCTGGCTTGATCAGAAAACCGAAATCGTCGAACGCGCCGACCAGTCGTCGCGATATTTCGAGCCGGCTCATGCCGCTTATTACAGCGGCAAGCCCGGCCAGCCGCTGAAGCTGATGCTGCAGGCGCGCAGCGATTTCCTGTCGATCTGGCGTCGCGCCGATTACCGCGAGCATGTGGCGGAGTTCAAGCTTCTCGGCCGCCAGCTCATCATCGTCAATTCGCCCGATGCCATCCGCTACGTGGTTGCCAAGCGTCACGAGAACTTCGAGCGCAAGACGCCGCAGATGCGACGCGCTTTGGAATATCTGCTGGGCGACGGATTGTTCATCTCCGACAAGGAAACCTGGAAACAGCGACGGCCGCTAGTCTCGGATATCGTCCACAAGAACCGTGTTCCGGCCTTCGGCGCAATTATGCAAAACACCTCGAGCGAGCTTGCCGAGCGCTGGCAGAGCCTAGGGGAGGGTGCGGAGGTCAATGCTCTGTTCGAGATGGCAGGGCTGACAGCGGAGATCATCTCCCGCAGCATCTTCGGCAATGATCTCGGCGAAGAAAGCGCCAATGCCGTCACGGAAGGTTTCGCGAGCTACCAGTCGCTGGTCGATTCCATCAATCTCGGCTATTTCCTCGGCTTCGACGAGGGCTTGCCGATCATCAAGACGCCAAGCCTGCGCAGATCGGTCAAACGCATTCACCGGATCATCGATCAGGTGATCGAAGACCACCTCGCCGGCAAGGGCGACAACAGTTCCATGGTCGAGCTCCTGATCCGTCGGCAACAGCGCAATCCCGAGCTGAAGCTTGACGTCGTGGCGCTCAGAAATGAGGCCGCCACGATCTTCATGGCCGGCCACGAAACCACCGCTGCGACTTTGACTTGGGCCTGGTACCTGCTTGCGGGCGCCCCATGGGTGGAAGAGGCCGTTCATGCGGAGATCGACGCTGTCTGTGGTGATCGTGTCCCGTCAATCGACGATGTTGCGAACCTCAACTGGTGCCGAGCGGTCATCGAGGAGACGCTGCGTCTCTATCCGCCAGTGCCGATCCTCGCACGGCAAGCGGCCGAGGCGGATCAGATCGGTGATATCAAGGTGCGCAAGGCGGCGCTGGTGATGATCGTGCCGTGGATACTGCATCGCACGGATTCGCTTTTTCCCGAGCCGCACAGGTTTCACCCTGAGCGCTTCCTCGGTGATGCGCGCCCGGCGCCTTACAGCTATATTCCCTTTGCCGCCGGCCCGCGCGTATGCCCCGGGCTGCAGTTCGGTCTGACCGAAGCGATCCTCTGCCTGGCAATCCTTGCCCAGCGTTTTCGTGTGCGCATCAAGGAAGGGCACAAGGTCCAGCCGCAATGCCGCCTGACACTCCGCCCCCGCGACGGCATGCCCGTGACGTTACACAGGCGCTAGGAATGTCAACCGGGGACGAGACAGAGAAAGGGGGCGCCGCAACCAAGCGCAAGGCGTGGACCTACGAACCTCCAAAGGCTCCGCCTTTTGCCGATTTTCTCGCCGGCGGTGATCGGCGCAAGGCATTTCTGCGCTACTGGCTTTACGAGAACATCGATAACGGTATCGATCTCTTCCTATACTTTGCCTTCATGCTGCTGCCGGCGAGAGTCTGTTCCGACCTGGGTGGCTGGCTTGGCCGCTTCCTGGCGCCGCGTTTCCACAAAGGCGCCTATGCGCGCGCAGCTGCCAACCTCAAGATGATCAGGCCCGAGCTCAACGATGCAGAGCTTGGGAAACTTCTCACGGCTTACGCCGATTCCCAAGGCCGACAGATGGCGGAATATTCCGTCGTGCCGAGACTGGCCCGTCGGCATGTCCGCAAGATCGGCACCGAAGGACTAGTCGAACGCTGCAGCGAAGGGCCCGTGATCTTCATCGCGCCCCATATCAGCAACTGGGAAGTGCTCTGGCACTGCCTTCTCGATATGGGGCTTGACGTGACCATGAATTACGACCCACCCAAACGCCGCTCCCGCCATTTCATTGTCAACCGGCTCCGTAAGGGGGCAGGGCTTGGCATACTGAAGCCCGGTCGCAGTTTTGTACGACCAGCGCTACGAATCCTGGAGAGCGGTGGCAATCTACTGATGTTCTGTGATGAGGGTTTCAACGGGCATATCCGCGCGCCCTTCTTTGGCCGACCGGCGCATCTCGAAGGAAATTATGCGGTTGTGGCGCGCATGGCGCGCAAGACGAATGCGCTGATATGGCCGCTCTATATTGTTCGAGAGGAAAGGGCGAATTTTGTGCTAAGGGGTCTGACGCCGTTCAGATTGCCTGAAGTGAGGGAAGCTGCGGGGCCTATTGTTCAAGACGTAGTCCATTTGAATGCCGTGATGGAACCAATGGTGCGTTTGTATCCGGAGCAGTGGTATTTTGTAGATAATCGGTCGTAATTCAGAAGCCCGGAGGCTTCATTCTAGTATTCCCTAGCTGCTCACGCTTGCTGGAGTACAAGTTTTGTTTTCGTTGTGGAATTTATTGCGCATTTGTGATCGCAGGTTGCGTGATTTGGTTTCAAAAGGTTGAAGGCCATTAGCGACTGCGATAATTATCCGCCGCGAGGATCGATACGGCTCCTTCGGAATTTGTCCGGTGTCGCTGTCGTGGCATCATTTACTGACCGTCATCCGTTGCGTTTCGGCAGGCGCTCCGATGACAATCTTATTATGCGGCTAGGTGCAAGAACGGGTTTTCGATGACGATATTGGTCTCAGGCGGTGCCGGTTTTATTGGTGGGAACTTTGTTCTTGACTGGCTGGTGCAGCATGATGAGACGGTGGTCAATCTGGACAAGCTGACCTATGCGGGCAATCTGGATACGTTGCAGGGGTTGCGTGGCAACAATCGTCATGTGTTCGTGCACGGGGATATCGGCGACCGGGAGCTGGTGGGCGATCTGTTGTCGATGCACCGGCCGCGCGCGGTGATCAATTTTGCGGCCGAGAGCCATGTCGATCGTTCCATTCACGGTCCGGGAGATTTCATCCAGACGAATATCGTCGGCACGTTCAACCTGCTGGAAGCGGTGCGTGGTTATTGGGACGGCCTGGCGGAAGACGAGAAGCAGGGTTTCCGCTTTCTGCATGTTTCGACGGATGAAGTCTACGGCACCTTGGCGAAGGATGACGCGCCGTTCAACGAGCTCAACCGCTATGAGCCGAACAGCCCCTATTCCGCCAGCAAGGCGGCCTCCGACCATCTGGTCCGCGCCTGGCACCATACCTATGCTCTGCCGGTGCTGACGACGAACTGCAGCAACAATTACGGCCCGTACCATTTTCCGGAAAAACTGATCCCGCTGGTGATCCTGAATGCGCTGTCGGGCAAGAGCCTGCCGATCTACGGCGACGGCCAGCAGATCCGCGACTGGCTCTATGTGCGCGATCACTGCAGCGCCATCCGCCGCGTGCTGGAAGCCGGCAAGCCCGGCGAGACCTACAATGTCGGCGGCTGGAACGAGAAGCCCAATCTGGAAGTCGTGCATACCATCTGCGCGATCCTCGACGAACTCCGCCCGAAGGCGGATGGCGGCCGCTACAGCGATCAGATCGCCTTCGTGAGAGATCGACCAGGCCATGACCGGCGCTATGCGATCGATGCGCGCAAGCTCGAGCGCGAACTCGGCTGGAGGCCGGCGGAGACCTTCGAGACGGGGATACGCAAGACGATCGCATGGTATCTCGACAACCAGGACTGGGTGCGCAACGTGACGAGCGGCGCCTATCGCGAATGGGTCGGCAAGCAGTACGAGGTCGGGCTGTGAGCGCCATTCTGGTCACCGGTGCCAATGGGCAGGTCGGTTTTGAGCTGCGGCGGTCGCTTGGCGTTTTGGGGGATGTCGCTGCTCTCTCGCGCGCGGACATGGACCTTGCCAGCGAAGCCAGCATTCTTGCCGCTCTTGATGAGCACAAACCGCGCGTGATCGTGAACCCGGCCGCCTATACGGCGGTGGATCGGGCCGAGAGCGACCGGGAGCTGGCGATGGCGGTCAATGCCACCGCCCCGGGGATACTGGCGCGCTGGGCGGCGGATAACGGCGCCTGGCTCGTCCATTACTCGACGGACTATGTCTTCGACG